>JAABUL010000469.1_pt1 | contig 86079 bp, 74 predicted proteins | sample 5559151 | NCBI WGS metagenome assembly JAABUL01 (sample SAMN10711876, study PRJNA513368) | rock metagenome | isolation source: Antarctica rocks | place: Antarctica: Victoria Land, Pudding Butte sud
CGCCTAAAATCAGCCGGTTGACTGCTCAACCAGCACGCAAAGCCCGGTGTGACGCAAATAGCTCACCAACCAAGCACAACCGCTCGAACCTCAGCTAAAACGCATACCTGTACAGAGGTTCCCTAAACGAATGCCAGCAGTAAAACCGTGATGTTATCTAGTCCGCCGTTCGCGTTTGCCGCCTCAATCAACCCCTGGCATGCCGCCTGGAGCTCCGTCTGCAAAGGAGGCTCCGACCGTATCGTTCGGCTCAGGACGCCGGCGATCTCGGCGTTCGTCAACTCACGCGTCAATCCATCCGAGGCCAGGAGATACACATCGCCGGTCTGCGGCCGATAGCTCTGGATGTCCGGCTCCACGTGGGTCTGCGGCCCGATCGCCCGCGTGATGTAGTTGCGCATCGGCGAGATCGCCGCCTGCTCCGCCGTTATCTGTCCCGCAAGCAACTGCTCCTCCACAAAGGAGTGGTCGGTCGAGAGCTGCAGCAACTCCCCTCCCCTCCGCCGGTAGCATCGGCTGTCCCCGACATTGGCCAGAAACAGCGTGGGCGGCCTTACAAACTGCTGTTCGGGGCTGCGCGGTGTGAGCCGCCGATCCTTCTCCGGACCCGGCACATGCAGCAGCGCCACCAGCGTCGTTCCCATACCCGAGAGCTGCGTCCGCTCGGCTGCCTTCCGGAACACCGCCTGGTTCGCCGCATACAATGCCGTATGCAGCCGGGTCTGCGCCTTCGCGTCCACGCCGTAGGTGCGCCCGGCGCCTGCTCTCCGCCCGTCCTCCACCGCAGCCTCATTCGCCGGTGCGCTGACCGCCAGATGATCGAGCACCGTTTCGATCGCCAGCCGGCTCGCAACCTCGCCTCCCGCCGCTCCACCCATCCCGTCGCACACCAGGTACGCGCCCAATCCCGGGGCAGCCGCGGCCGCATCTTCATTCCGGCTGCGGACGCGTCCGGGATCCGTGGCAAGCGCGTGGATAAGTTTGATAGCTGGCAAAAGAGGATCGCAACAAAACTCTATATCGTGGGATGCAGGAGGCAAAGGCAACGAATGGGGTACACCCACATCGCGAACTTGGTCCTGGACGTGTGTTGAACCGCATCCTGCATGGCGATAACCTCCCCATCCTCCAGTCCATGCCGACCGGAAGCGTCCACCTCATCTACATCGATCCGCCCTTCAACACCGGCCACCGCCAGCAGCGCCTGCGGATGCAATCTGTGCGCGACCTCAACGGCGACCGAACCGGCTTCGGCGGCCACCGCTACCGCACCGTCCCCGTCCCTCTCGGCGACCCGGGCGAACCCGCCGGCTACGAGGACCGTTTCGACGACCTCGTCGAGTTCCTCCGCCCCCGTATGATCGAAGCCCGCCGCGTGCTCTCCCCCGCCGGCAGCCTCTTCTTCCACATCGACCCCCGCGAGGTCCACTACTGCAAGGTCATGCTCGATCAGATCTTCGGCCGCGCCTGCTTCCAGAACGAGATCATCTGGGCCTACGACTACGGCGCACGTTCGAAAAAACGCTGGCCCGCCAAGCACGACAACATCCTCTGGTACACCCGCGATCCCCAGCTCTACACCTTCCACCTCGACGTCTGCGACCGCATCCCCTACATGGCTCCCGGCCTCGTCGGCGAAGAAAAGGCCCTGCGCGGCAAAACTCCCACCGACGTCTGGTGGCACACCATCGTCAGCCCTACCGGAAAGGAGAAGACCGGCTACGCCACCCAAAAGCCCCTCGGCATCCTCGAACGCATCATAAAGGTCCACTCCGACCCCGGCGACCTCGTCCTCGACTTCTTCGCCGGCAGCGGCACCACCGGCGAGGCCGCCGCCCGCCACGGCCGAAGCTTCATCTTGGTCGACCAGAGCATGGACGCGGTCAAACTCATGAATTCCAGATTGGCTCCGTGGATCGCAACAGCCGGCGGAGAGGAAGAGCCGTAAGCGCAGCGGCAGGGCCGTAGAATGAGCCTATGAAGTACCTCATCGCCCTGCTCGCGATCGCCGGCATCTTCGTCAGCATCCTGGCCCTACGCGTCCATAACCAGGACCCCAGCCAGGCCCCTCCCTGCGCCGTCACGGAAAAGTTCGATTGCGGCGCCGTCAACCACTCGCGCTTCGCCGTATTCCCCCCCAGGTCCTTCGGCGAGCAGCCCAGCAACGGCAAACTCCACATCCCCGTCGCTACCCTCGGAATTGTCGGTTACGCTCTCATGGCCGCCGCCGCCCTCCTCGGCCGCATGGGCCTGCTCCTTGTCCTCGCCGAGGTCGGCTTCTTCTTCGCCGCGCTGCTTACCTACCTCGAAGCGTACGTCATCCAGAAGTGGTGTATCTACTGCCTGTGGTCCCAGGCGATCGCCGCCGCCATCCTCCTCCTGACCACCTCCGTGCTCGCCACCCGCTGGTGGAGCGGTCGGCAGGCCCGATCCGCAACACGACCCGCAGACAGCAACCTACCCCTCCAAGCAGAGTAGCCAGCTAGGCAAACCCTAGGCCGCCGCCGCAACCCTCCGCACCAGGTCGTTCTGCTCCCGCGCCGACTCCGCTCCGATCGTGAACGCGTCCAGCACTCCCGACGCCAGCGCATACCGGATCGCCTCCTGCGGCTTGTCCCGCAGATCGCCCTGCCCGAGGATCTTCATCCCTACAATCCCCTTGCCCTGCGCCCGCATCTGCTTGATCACCTCAATCACCGTCTCCGGATCGGCATCCATGTGCGATCCAATCGGATTCAGTCGCACCAGATCCACCTCCACCCACGGCGAGGCCGCCGCCGCCTTCAACGCCTCCAGGCTGTGGCACGAGACCCCATGCGCCCGGATCACGCCCTTCTCCTTGGCCTCCGACAGCACATCCATCACGCCCCGGTAGCGCGTCGTCCAGTCCGCCTCCGTCACGCAGTGGATCAGCACCACGTCGATGTAGTCCACCCCCAGCTCCCGCCGGAACCGGTCCAGGTCCGCCTTCACCCCCGCCGGGTTCCTCGTATCCGTCTTCGTCAGCACCGTCACCTTGTCCCGCGGAATCCCCTTCAGCGCCTCCGCCACATACGGGTGACTCCCATACGAGTCCGCCGAGTCGAAGAACCGCAGCCCCTTGTCGTGATATCCATCCGCCAGCAGCCGCACAAACGGATTCGTCCCCAGCTTCGTCTGGTTTGATTGCCGGCCGCCCCCGATCGTTCCCGTCCCCATCGCCAGCCGGCTCGTCCGTATCCCGGTCTTTCCCAGCGTCACCTCGTCATTGGCGTTGAACCTCTGCCCCAGCGCCGGCTGCTCGCCCATCCAGGGCGCCGCGCGCCCCACACGCTGCGTCATCCACGCAGCCCCCATATACCCCGCCGTCCGTCGAAGAAAGTCTCGCCTCTGCATCGGTAATCCCCTTGGCCGATCTCACGTGCAAGAACTGGCTGATCTCAGTCCAGAACTGGCTGGTCTCAGTCCAGAATTGGCTGGTCTCAGTCCAAGAACTGGGGTGTCTCACTCCCAATACCTGGCTGGTCCCAGTGCAAGATACGATACACCTTCTTCCGCATGAATTTCACCTGTCCCCTCTCCCCGCTCGCGCCCATTCATCCGCTCCCGCTCACCCGCCAAGCAAAGGCCGCGTGCCGGGTGCCCCATTCATCGCGCCCCATGCGATCGGTGGGATATCGCACGAAAGCGCCCCCGCCCCCGCCAAAACTCCACCTTCACCGGAGAGCTTCCGCCCGCTCACGCATAACCCGATCCGCCCTCCCACAAACCTCCCGGATTTCCACCCCCGTACTCGATCTTCACAGACCCCACCGCTTGCCCCGCCTCGCCTCGAAGCCTACCCTCAAATAGGCCTACTCTCCCACCCGTGAATCACCCGGAATCAAGCAGCCGCCAGCAGATCTCCACAGCGAAACGACCGCAAACGGCAAGGTCATCATCGAAACACCGCATAAACGCTAGCATCCTCGACGTAAACACAACATCTTGTGCTTTATACTTGACACACCCCACAGGGGGCGGTACTTTCACCACTGCGATCGCGATTACATCGCGCTCACCAGGAGCGATCCATATCACGCTGACCTCGTAAACGCTCACCCGGACCCCTGGTCCAGGCTCACATTCCCAGTGGCGGAACTCCCTCCACAGCCAGCCCGCAGCGGAACGCCGCGCCGGCTCGCAGCACCACCTTCAGATTCGCCCTGGCGTCGCCACCAGCCACGCCGCCCCACATTTCGCAGCACCCATTCGAAGGAGCACGCCGATGTCGACCACGCACAATCCGTTCCATACCACCACCTCCACCCCCGCCTCTGGTCAGCCCGCCCCTTCGCAGAACTCCGCCAGTTCACAAGGCCGTCGCTCCGCCCCCGGCCTCGCCTTCAGCCGCCTCTTCACCGAGGCCGGCATCAGCCCCTTCGACGAGATCGCCTGGGAGCGCCGCGACGCCATCATCCAGGACTTCAAGGGCCGGATCATCTTCGAGCAGAAAGCCGTTGAAGTCCCCTCCGACTGGTCCGTCACCGCGACCAACATTGTCGCGTCCAAGTACCTCCACGGCCTCAACGGCACCGATCAACGCGAAGACGGCGTCCGCGCCCTCATCTCCCGCGTCGCCGAGTCCATCCGCGACTGGGGCATCCGTGATGGCTTTTTCGCCACCCCCGCCGACGCCGAAGTCTTCTTCGATGAACTCTGCGACCTCCTCCTCAACCAGAAGGTCGCCTTCAACTCGCCCGTCTGGTTCAACGTCGGCTGCGACCGTCTCGAACCCAACTCCGACGCCCAGAACTGGCACTGGAACAAGACCTCCGGGCAGATCGAGTTCTCCGTCACCGGCTACACCAAGCCCCAGTGCTCCGCCTGCTTCATCAACTCCGTCCAGGATTCGCTCGACTCCATCCTCACCCTCGCCAAGACCGAGGGCATGCTCTTCAAATGGGGCAGCGGCGCCGGCTCCAACCTGTCTGCAATCAGAGGCAGCATGGAGACCCTCTCCGGCGGCGGCACCGCCAGTGGCCCTCTCTCCTTTATGCGCGGCTTCGACGCCTTCGCCGGCGTCATCAAATCCGGCGGCAAAACTCGCCGTGCCGCCAAGATGGTCATCCTCAACGTCGACCACCCCGACATCGAAGACTTCATCCAGTGCAAGGTCGTCGAAGAGAAGAAGGCCTGGACCCTCGTCCAGGCCGGCTACGACGGCTCCGGCCCTGACTCCGAAGCCTTCACCTCCATCTTCTTCCAGAACGCCAACAACTCCGTCCGCGTCAACGACGAGTTCATGCACGCCGTCGAGCAGGACCTCTCCTTTACCACCCGCGCCGTCAAAACCCGCACCCCGGTCAAGGAGTTCCGCGCCCGCGACCTCATGCACGCCATCGCCGAAGCCACCTGGCAGTGCGGCGACCCCGGCATGCAGTACGACACCACCATCAACCGCTGGCACACCTCCAAAAACACCGCCCGCATCAACGCCTCCAACCCCTGCTCCGAGTACATGTTCCTCGACGACTCCGCCTGCAACCTCGCCAGCTTCAACCTGCTGAAGTTCGTCACCCCTGCGGGCAAGTTCGATATCCCCGCCTACCGCCACGCCATCGGCATCGTCACCACCGCCATGGAGATCATCGTCGACTCCGCCGGCTACCCCACCGAGATGATCGCCAAGAACTCCCACGACTACCGCCCCTTGGGTCTGGGTTATGCCAACCTCGGCGCGCTGCTGATGTCCTTCGGCCTCCCCTACGACTCCGACGCCGGCCGCGACTTCGCCGCCGCCCTCACCGCCATCCTCTGCGGCGACGCCTATTGGCAGTCCTCCCGCATCGCCGAAACCTGCCCCGCCCTCGGTGCCGCCACCCCCCTCACCCAGCAGGCCCAGGCAACGGGTGGAGCGTGCCCCGGCTTCTACGTCAACCGCGAGCCCTTCCTCGACGTTATCCGCATGCACCGCGCTGAGGTCAACAAGATCGGCAAGAACCTGAAGCCTGCCCCAGCGTTGTCATCCTTCGCCGCAGGCGGAGGATCTGCTTCTGTCTCTGTTGATTCAATGGGCTTCGTAGCCCCCCAAATGCAAGAGCTCATCGCCGCCAGCAAGCACGCCTGGGACGGAGCCCTCGCCCACGGCGAACGCCACGGCTACCGCAACTCCCAGGTCACCGTCCTCGCCCCCACCGGCACCATCGGCTTCATGATGGACTGCGACACCACTGGCGTCGAGCCCGACCTCGCCCTCGTCAAATACAAAAAGCTCGTCGGCGGCGGCATGATCAAAATCGTCAACGGGACCGTCCCCTCCGCCCTCAGCAAGCTCGGCTACACCGACACCGAAATGCACGCCATCGTCTCCTACATCGACGCCACCGGCACCATCGAAGGCGCACCCCACATCCAGCCTCAGCACCTCGCCGTCTTCGATTGCTCCTTCAAACCCGCCAAGGGCACCCGCTCCATCCACTACATGGGCCACATCCAGATGATGGCCGCCACCCAGCCCTTCCTCTCCGGCGCCATCTCCAAAACCGTCAACCTCCCCCACGACTGCTCCGTCGACGACGTCGCCGAGGCCTACATGGAAGCCTGGCGTCAGGGCATCAAGGCCGTAGCCATCTACCGCGACGGCTCCAAAGGCACCCAGCCCCTCAACGTCTCCGCCCAAACTGACTCCGAAGCAAAGAAGAAGTCCCCCGTCACCGCCACCGGCCTGCCCACCCCCGCCCAGACCGATGACGCCCTCACCCACACCCCCATCGCCGCCGGAACCATCGAGGTCAAGGAAGCCGTCCTGGCCGAAAAACTGGCCGTCGGCATCACCCCCAGCGAGCGCGAACTCGCCGAGGTCCACGCCGACCACGCCACCATCCTCGAAACCCAGACCCACCGCATCTCCCAGCTCGAAACCCAGCTCCACACCCTCCAGGCCGCCGCCACCCAGAACGCCGATGCCTTCGACGCCCAGGAGCCCCCGCGCGCCGTCCGCCACCGCCTCCCCTCCGAACGCGCCTCCGTCACCCACAAGTTCTCCATCGCCGGCCATGAAGGCTACATCACCGTCGGCCTCTACCCCAACAGCTGCCCCGGCGAGATCTTCATCCGCATGGCCAAGGAAGGCTCCACCGTCTCCGGCCTCATGGACTCCTTCGCCACCGCCATCTCCCTCGCCCTCCAGCACGGCGTCCCCCTCCGCGTCCTCGCCGACAAGTTCGCCCACACCCGCTTCGAACCCTCCGGCTGGACCGGCAACGAGCAGATCGGCTACGCCAAATCCATCATGGACTACCTCTTCCGATGGATGCAGATCCGCTTCCTCAACGGCCACCAGCTCGACCTCTTCGCCAACCTGAACGCCAACGCCGGCGGCCCCGCCATCCCCGTCACCGGAACCGTGGGAGCCGGCAACCGCATCCTCCCCAACGCCGGAAACCTCGGCGGCCCCGCCAGTCCTGTCATTCCGAGCGAATCGAGCAATCCCCGTATTCCGCCCGCAGCGCCGCAGCACCCAACCACCATCCAAACCCCCGAACCTCCCTCCTTACTCGAAGGCAGCGGCCTCGAAGACCCCTTCAACAACGCCGACCGAACCCCACCCGCCCGAGGCATAGCCCCCGAGCGGAACGCGACCCCGAACCCAGAGCGCAACGCGACTCCAAACCCAGAGCACAACGCGACCCCGAACCCCGAGCGGAACGCGACCCTAGCCCCCGACCTCGCCGCCCGCTCCGGCCTCGACAGCTCTTCTTGGTTGTCATCCCGCAGCACAGCGGAGGGATCTGCTTCTCTACCCCAAACCGAAGACCGAGGTCTATACGGAGTCCCCGGAACCCCCAACGCCGCTGCCGTCTACCACGCCTCCGACGCCATGAAGAGCCTCTACGACATGGGCGACGCACCCTCCTGCGCCACCTGCGGAGCCATCATGACCCGCTCCGGCTCCTGCTACCGCTGCATGTCCTGCGGCAACACCTCAGGCTGCAGCTAGAAGACTCCTTTAGGAGAAGCATTTGAGACAAGACTGGGGTTCTCTCGTCTACCAGACGTAGGTTGGAAGACGCAAGGCAGCGATAATGAAGAAAGCACGGAAAAAAGTCAGGGACGGTAGCTGGCTCGGACATGCCGCCGTTCCTGCTCCGGTCCGACGATTAACACGAACAGAGGACACGGGTGTGAATGGCCGTCCTATGCCGAAAGTTGCGATCACAGGATGGCCTGGTTTATCAGAAAATCTAATTTCGGTGCCAAGGCAGAACGACTTTAGAAGCGCTCATAATCCGCTTGGTGCACCGGGTCTGTACGACATAACTTTCACACTTGCGATCCCTGGGCACATCCCGTTAGCAGGATCTGAAACGTGGTTTTCGGATATTTCTGGTGGAGATTCAAATGTGGTTTTGGCACGTCCTATCAGAGAGAGAAATCCCGGAGAACTCGGGACCGGGGTAATTGGCGTTTCGTTGAATCACCGGCTCCTTTCTTATCTTTTGTGCCCGAACGATGCAGGCCGTCTAGCGCACATCAAGGTTGAGAAATTCCAGGGAGTGAATTTTGCTGATGCGGTGTACTGGACACAGTCTGGAATCCTTCCGGTACTAAGTCGTATCTCCGTCCAGCTGAGCATACCTCTCCAAATCCACGTTGTTGAGGCTGAAGAACTCTCAAGCGGCACCAAGCGTTACACGTACACTGTGCCGCATCCGAATGTCTTGCTTCTCGGCATTAAGGGAAGTGGAGCCATTTCGACTAACAAGTTCAGTCCTGCGATGCAGATTTATGCCGGCTTGTATCGAGAGGCCCTTAATACAAATAGCGTTTCATATTCGTTTCTTTGTCTTTACAAAATCATCGACGGAATACGTGCCTCTCGCCGCAAGCTACTTCGCAAAGTCTCTGAGAGTTCGTCACATGAGCCTACGAATGAAAAGCTTCCAGACTCCAGACCGGAACTCGAACCTTGGCTGGATACCTTGCTGCTTCGGCCTAAGGATTGGGGTGACGAGACATTCAGGGCATTAGTCCCCCATGCAGAATGGCTGGGCCGGTCATTTAGTTGGATCATAGATAGGGTGTTAAGTCCTATAAGAGTACAGGTTGCACACGTTCTCACAGAGCAAGACGACACACCATTGAATGTCGACAACTACTTACACCAACAAGCGATCTACGTTGTTGTCCCAATCGCGACCGCCATATGCCGGCAGATGCTTCGTAACGATTTCCCGGACGAGCTGTTGTAAACGGACGATTAGCGGATGATTCATGGCGGGGGATGCCACAAACAGCAACCACCTCGGTAGCCCATGCATCACCTCCAGCCAAGCCAAAGGCGGGTGCCCCATCCGTCAGCTTCATCGATGGGTGGGGCCCTTCGCGCCAGGCGCGAACCGCTCCCGCCCATATAAACCCATCAAACAACTCCCATGTGCCCATCCGTCACAAGGCTGGAATGCACAACGCAAACCCACCCACCCACTTGACCCCGCCCCACCCCGCCCCGCACCATTCCCCATGCGCCTGTTCGCCCTCCTAACCCTCACCGCCTCATTAGCCGCCGCCCAAACCCCCACCACCCCGCAACACGCCCTCCTCGAAGAAACCCAGATCCACTCCGGCATGTCCGGCCAGTTCGAGTCCGCGCAAAAGGAATACTGCGCCGCCGTCGTCCGTGGCGGAGCGCCCGCCTGCCGGGTGCCCCACCCTACTCCCGCTACAAAAGGCTCCGGTGCCCCATCCTTCGCGCACTTCGCGAAGGGTGGGATTGACCAGGTAGAGATCGCTTTCCTCGCGACCTCTTTAGCCGAGTGCTCCACCTTTGCCGCGCCCCTATGACGCCAACGGGACACCCCTCCAGCGATATACTCCCCTCATGAACCTCACCCTCGACCCCCCAACCGAACAGCGCATCCAGCGCGAGCTCGCGCGTGGGCCCTACCGCGAGCCATCCGAACTCATCAACCACGCCCTGGACCTCTTCGACGCCCAGGAAGACTGGCTCCTGCGCAATAGGGACGCCATCACCATCTATGCCGTCCTTCACTCCCGCTCGCGATCTCCGCCGTATCTTACGCAAGCGACCCTGACACCCGCCCCAGTCTCACCACCCCACCGCCCCGCCCCACCTCCGGCGGCATAAACATCTTCCCAATTAACTCCGACAAATCCCCCGGAGCCCCCGGCTTCGCCATCTCCACCCTCAACTGCATCCGCTGCACCGGCGTCAGCACCGCCACCGCATCGTGGATCGACTGTCCCTTAATCTCCAGCAGCGCCCACACCGCCTCCCGCATCTCCCCGCTCAACTTCGCCCGCAGCGCCTCATCCGGCTTATCCGCCAGCATGTTGTCGTAGATCCGTCTCGTCACCTCGGCCACCCGAGCCGCCGCCGGACCCGCCTTCTGGTCGACGTCCTTCTTAATCGCCAACATCTGCTTCATCTGCACGTCCGTCAGCGGCTCCACCTTCCCCGGCGCCTGCTGCCCAACAGCCGTCTGCGACCCCGCCTGCCCTCCCGCCTGAGCCTGCTCTCCCCCAGATACCTGCTGCCCCAGCCCCGGCAAGCACACCAGCAGTAGCAATCCAACTAGCAACTCCAGCCCACTCTTTCGAACCCTCATGCCAGCCTCCCAGAAACCGCAGAGCCAAAATACGCCACCCATCGCCCTACCACAACACAGGCCCGGATGCCCCATCTTCGCGACAGCCTCTCCGTCGCTAAGGTGGGTCATTCGCGCCACGCGCGAACCTCTCGCTAACCCCAGATTCGGCCCTATACTGATGCCCTCCCCCAAGAGGTGCCCCAGCATGACCATCCTCAAACGCCGCTCCTTTCTCCACTTGGCCGCCACCGCCCTCCCCGCCCGCCTCTTCGCCCAAACCGCCCAGACCTCCACGCCAGCTACGCCCGCCCCCGCCACCCCACCCATCACCGCCCCCGTCCCCAACGCCCAAGACCGCTACGCCTTCAAGCGCATCCTCCCCAACGGCACCACCGCCTTCAAAGTCTCCTCCAAAGACTGCCGCAACGACTTCTTCGCCATGGAGCACCACCACACCGCCAAGGGAGGCCCACCGCGCCACCTCCACCACAACGAGGACGAATGGTTCTACGTCCTGGAGGGCGAATATCTCGTCGAAGTCGGCGGCCAACTCCACACCCTCAAGGCCGGAGACTCCATCCTCGGCCCCTGCGGTGTCTCCCACGCCTTCGCCTTCAACGGCAACACCTCCGGCCGCCTCCTCATCACCTATGCCCCCGCCGGAAAGATGGAAGAGTTCTTCGACTCCCGCGACCACACTGCAACGGGCCGCAGCACCTACGTCTTCGAAGCCGCCAGGATGCACGCCTTCGGCATGGAACTCCTCGGCCCTCCCATCTCGGTCAGCTAAAAAGTGACGAGAACGGGAGTGCTTCAGCGCCATGGCAATTCCCGCGCCGTCAACCTTGGTATCTCGTACGCCTCAGGATTGCCTTGACACTGGTCGAGAGCGAAGCGCACCGTGTCCTCACACCACACCCCTGAGGAATGCCCGTCATGCGTCAACTTCTGCGAAGCCTGTTCTTTCTCTCTGCCGCCCTCATCCCCACCTTTGCCTATGCCAATGGAATTGATGACTTCGTTCTCACCGGCGACGGCCACACCTTCCGCTTCTCGCTCCCCGCTACCGGTGTTGCAGGTGTCCAGAATGGCCAGGTACGTGGATTTTACTTTCCGCCAAGCACGAGCGTCACGGTTGACGGAGTGGGCGGATACATGAGCTCTGCCCTTTCCAGATTCGACTCCTTCACTTTCCCCCGTGCAGAGTTCGATTTCAGTAACCCCAATCTGGGTAGCAGCTTCAAATACGCACTATATGGATCCCAGCTGATCGGATATACCCTTCCGGAGCAATTTGGCGGCCTTGCCACAGTGTTCTACTGCCATGGCTCCTTTGACCTGGCTACGTATGACTTCAATGCAGGACCAATCAGAACTCCCTTCACCCTCACCATCACCCCCGAAGCCTTCACCTCCGTCACCCCCGAGCCCGCCACCCTCGCCCTGCTCGCCACCGGCTCCCTCGGCCTCCTCGCCCGCCTTCGCCGCCTCAGGGCCTGACCTACGCGCCTCTGAGATCAGCCCCAAAATCCTCGCGCGACCGTGGCGCAACCACCCACCCCAATCACGTAAACTTATATAAGCAGCCTTTCGCATTTAACGCATCATCATCAACAATCAACACAAGGACCAGCACATGAGCACCAAAAAGCACCTCAAGATTCGCGAGACCGTCCCCACCCGCACCCTCGCACCCGAGGAACTCAACGCCCGCCGCCAGCGCAAGGCCTTCACCGCTCCACTCGCCGTGCCCCACGGCCCGCTCGAGCCCGCGCGCACCGGCCGCCGCACCGTCAACCACCCCGGCATCCACCCCTCAAAGATCCGGTGACGGGAGCGAGGCGGACCCGAAGTCCGAAGCTAAGCGGCCTGAATGAAGACTTTGGCCACAAAGTAGGGGGAGGGGGAGTACCTGGCCCTCCCCCCTCGTTCACCCCACCATCTCCGCATACCAGAACCCATCCCGCTCCAACCGCTCTCCACACCTCACGGCAATCTCCCCCGAAAACATAGGCCCCGCCCAGCAGAACGTGTGGAACTCCCCCCGTTCCCCGCATGGGTCCACGTCCTCCCGCATCTCCGCCAGCAGCGACCGAGCCCACTCCCTCCCCGCAAACTCCTTGGGCACAACCCGCGGATCCACACACGTCAGCCGCGCCCGAACCCCAGCCGCCATCATCTCCTCCGCCAGCGCATCTGTCGGCATCCCCCACAGCGGAAAGATCGGCTGGAGCCCCGTCCCCTCCATCGTCCGCTCCCGGTAAGCCCGCACCTCCTCCAGAAACAGGTCCCCAAACGCCACCCCCTCCACCCCCTCGCCTCGCGCCCGCGCCCAAACCTCCCCCATCCGCTGCTCATACACCGCATTCGTACACGGGAAGGGAAGCGGCACCCGCCACACCGGAAGCCCTGCCGCCGCCGCCTGCTTCAACAGCAACTCCTCCCGAAATCCATGGATCGCCACCCGTCCAAACACCTCGTTCACCGAAGTCACCAGCCCCACCACCTCATGCTCCCCGGCAACCCGCAACACCTGCAGCGACCACGCACTATCCTTCCCCCCACTCCAACTCAGCAAAACCCGCATACCGCACTATCTCACCAGACCCCTTGCCTGTCTGGTTGTGATCCTTCAGCGCAGCGAACGGACTCGCTTTCCTGGAAACCGTCGACCGTGGCGCGATCGCTCACCGCACCCAGGTAAACTGAAATTAGTAGACCCACAGGCTGCCAGCCACTCGACCAACCGTCGAACTCGCTCGCAGCCTTTCGCATTTAACTGCACCCCAACCAGCAAAGAACCGGAAAGGAACCAACAGTGACAACGAAAAAACACATCCAGGTCCACCACCCAGAGATCACCCACACGCTCCCCACCCAGGAGCTCTCTGCTCGCCGCCTCCGCAAAGTCCTTGCCGTTCCAACCTACAAACGCCCTTTTACTAAGGAGTTCATCCCCGCCAGCGGCCACAAACATTCCCACACTGCCTAAAACGAGCAGCTAACGCCAACAATTGCAAGAATTCGGCCTGAGTCATAGGGTTTGAACAGTTATGTTTGGGACGCTTTGCGACCTGACTCAAAACAAAGCCACTTCTCCCGGGGTACCCCGGGGAGAGGGGGTACCCCGGCTCGACCCCCCTGAGACGACGGCACGCCATCAGCACACGAGGAGCAACGGTCCAACATGAAGTAATCCAGAACCCAGCAAAGAAGTCACCCGGTAGAAAGGGTTGGCGCCCATCCAAACCTGTTACCATTGATGTACCACGCGACACATCATCGCGCGAAAGCGAGCATCATGCCAAACGGAACAGTAAAGTGGTTCAACGACTCAAAAGGCTTCGGCTTCATCACCCCTGAGGATGGCAGCGAGGATCTCTTCGCCCACTACTCAGCTATCAACTCCTCGGGATTCAAATCCCTCCAGGAAGGGCAGCGCGTCTCCTTCGACGTCACCAAGGGCCCGAAAGGCAAGCAAGCCGCCAACATTCAGCCCGTCTAAACTTTCACAAGCTTAGAAACAACAGAAGGGTCGCGGCATCTGCCGCGGCCCTTCTCTATTTGGGCCTCTCTATTTCCAGTCCGCCAACTTATTTGCTGCCACTCTTCGACTTCGATTTGGCCTGTGCATCCGCCGACTTGCCATGTGCCTTCGTCGAGTGCTCATGCGCTTCTTCCGACGCTTTGTTGGCCGTGGCGTGATCTTCCTTGCCGTGCTTCTCCGCCGCCGATGTGTGCTTTGCCGCTGCTTCCGTATGGTGCTTCGCTGCTTCTTCGTGCGCCTGCTTTGCCATGTAGTTATCCTTTCGGAGACCAGCTCCAGATACTCTGATTCCGCTTAGCCTTCCCGCGTCCCCCGCTGTCGAAAGATTTGCTGTCCCACAAAACATTTCAGATCGAATGCAGCTGCCGCGGAGCCGTCACCGCCACACCCTCCGCCAAAAGCGTACGTATCATCACCGCATGTCTCTCTCCGCTGAATCCCGCGCACGCAACATCAAGGTCCTCATCTTCGACGTCGATGGCGTCCTCACCGATGGCCAGATCATCGTCGCCCCCGACCCCTCCTCACGCACATCCGAGGACCCCATCGGCAAGGGCATCGAGATCAAAGGCTTCTCCGCCCATGACGGCCTCGGCATCACCCTCGCCCGCCTCGGCGGCCTCCGCGTCGGCATCATCACCAAGCGTCAGTCCCAGACCGTCGCCATCCGGGCCCGCGATCTCCACCTGGAGTTCGTCTACCAGGGCCAGTCGCACAAACTTGCCGCCGCTCAGGAGATCGCCGCCAAAGCTGCCGTCACCCTCGAGCAGATGGCCTACGTCGGCGACGACATCGTCGACCTGCCCGTCATGCGCCTCTGCGGCCTTGCCATCGCCACCGCCAACGCCCGCCCCCAGGTCAAATCCATAGCCCACTACATCACTCCCCACCCCGGCGGTCAGGGTGCCGGCCGCGACGCTGTCGACTTCATCCTCACCGCCCAGGGCACCCTCGACAAAGTCATCGAGCAATACCTCAACACCGAAAATCCCGCCGCCGCCACCGCCGACGTCGGCTCCGGCAACATGTAGCGACTCCCGCGAACACGCAGCTTCTTTGTCGTCATGCTGAGCGCAGCGAAGGACCCGCTTTCTACCACCACCTTCAAATGACCAGGCGAATCCAAGGCGAACAGCCGCTAGAATATCTCATGCTCGCGGCCCTCCCCGAACTCGAAATTCCCGCCGCCCTCGCCTGGGCCCACCCCGTCACCGCCGAGTGGTTCCTCACCAAGTTCGGCTCCCCCACCGAACCGCAGGAGGCCGGCTGGCCCGCCATCGTCGCCGGCCAGTCCACCCTCATCTCCGCCCCCACCGGCTCCGGCAAAACCCTCGCCGCCTTCCTCGTCGCCATCGACCACCTCCTCCGCCAGTCCATCGAAGGCCGCCTCCTCGCGCATACGCAGGTCGTCTACATCTCGCCCCTCAAAGCCCTCTCCAATGACATCCAAAAGAACCTCGAAGAACCCCTCCGCGAGATCCAGCAACTAGCCCTCGAACGCGGATACCTCAGCCCGCAGATTCGCTCCGCCGTCCGCACCGGCGACACCCTCGCCAAGGACCGCGCGGCCATGCTCCGGCACCCGCCGCACATCCTCGTCACCACCCCCGAATCCCTCTACATCCTCCTCACCGCGGCCAAACCCCGCGATCTCCTCCGCCGCGTCCAGACCGTCATCGTCGACGAGATCCACGCCGTCGCCGGCAACAAGCGCGGCACCCACCTCTCCCTCTCGCTCGAGCGTCTCGAAGCGCTCGTCTGCGGAGAAAACCCCTTGTCCGCAGGTGCCTTCCTCACCGGCCTCCCCCACCCGCCACAGCGCATCGGCCTCTCCGCCACCCAAAACCCCATCTCGCTCGTCGCCGACTTCCTCACCGGTTCGCACCCCTCCCGCCCTCCCGCAACCGTCATCCAGGTAGGCCAGCGCCGCCACCTCGATCTCGGCATTGAAGTTCCCTCCGAGGAGCTCGGCTCCCTCACCTCCACCTCCATGTGGCAGGAGATCTTCGACAAGCTCGCCGCCTACACCGAGCATCACCGGTCGACATTGGTCTTCGTCAATACCCGCCGCCTCGTCGAAAAGATCTCCTTCGAACTCGCCGAGCGCCTCGGCCCCGAAAACGTCGCCGCCCACCACGGCTCCCTCTCCCGCTCCCTCCGCCTCGACGCCGAGCAAAAGCTTAAAGCCGGCACCATCAAGATCCTCGTCGCCACCGGCTCGCTCGAACTCGGCATCGACATCGGCGACATCGACCTCGTCTGCCAGATCGCCACCACCCGCAACGTCGGCGTCGCCATGCAGCGCGTCGGCCGCTCCGGTCACTGGCGCGGCGCCATTCCCAAAGGCCGCCTCTTCGCCACTACCCGCGACGACCTCCTCGAGCAGGCTGCCCTCCTCCGCAAAATGCGCGCCGGCGAGCTCGACCAACTCGAAATTCCCGAAGCTCCCATCGACATCCTCATGCAGCAGATCACAGCGGCCTGCGGTGCCGAAAGCTGGGACGAAGACTGCCTCTACACCGTCCTTCGTCGCTCCTATCCCTACCGCGCGCTCACCCGCGTGCACTTCGACGAGGTCGTGAACCTCCTCCACCAGGGTCTCGAGTCCAGCCGCGGCCGCTTCGGCGCCTACCTCCTTCGCGACACGGTCCAGGGACACCTCCATCCCCGCCGCGGCGCCCGCATGATTGCCATCTCGAACGGCGGCGCCATTCCCGACACCTCGCTCTTCTCCGTCATCTTGCAACCGGAAGGCGTACAAATCGCCACCCTCGACGAGCACTTCGCCGTCGACTCCTCCCCCGGCGACGTCGTCCTCCTTGGCAATACCTCCTGGCGCATCCAGCGCATCGAGCCCGCCGGCAAGGTCTTCGTCGAGGACGCGCACGGCGCCCCGCCCAGCATCCCCTTCTGGGAAGGCGAAGCCCCGCAGCGCACCACCGTCCTCTCAAGCGGCGTAGGCGACCTTCGCGAGCAGATCTCCCAACGCACGCCCAGCGTCTCCCCCCAGACCCTATCCCCAACCCATACCGAGGTCGCCGCCTGCGCCCAATGGTTGCAAAACGATTGCTGCCTCTGCCCCTCCGGAGCCATGCAGCTCATCACCTACATCGTCGCCGGACGCGCGGTCCTCGGAGCCGTCCCGTCTAAGACCACCATCATCGCCGAGCGCTTCTTCGACGAGGGCGGCGGACAGCAGCTCATCCTCCATGCCCCCTTCGGCGGCCGCGTCAACAAGGCCTGGGGCCTCGCCCTCCGCAAGCGCTTCTGCCGCGGCTTCAACTTCGAGCTCCAGGCCGCCGCTACCGACAACGGCATCAACATCTCGCTGGCCGAGCAGCACAGCTTTCCGCTCTCCGACGTCTTCCAGTTCCTCACCGAAAACACCGCCCGCGATCTGCTCGAGCAGGCCGCCATCCCTTCGCCCATCTTCAAGAATCGCTGGCGCTGGGCCGCCGGCCGCTCCCTCCAGCTACTCCGCATGCAGAAAGGAAAGCGCGTCGCCCCGCAAATCCAGCGCACCCGCTCCGACGACCTCCTTGCCAACGTCTTTCCCCAGGCCGCCGCCTGCTTCGAGACCATCGTCGGCGACATCCAGATCCCCGACCACCCACTCGTCCGCGAAGTCATGCGCGACACCCTCTCCGAGGCCATGGACATCGACGGCCTCAACGAGATCCTCCGCGGCATCGCCTCCGGAGCCATCCGCTGCCTGGCTGTGGACACCCCCGTCCCCTCGCAGTTCGCGCACGAACTCATCAACGCCATGCCCTACGCCTTTCTCGACGACGCCGGAGCCGAAGAGCGCCGCGCCCGCGCCGTTACCCTTCGGCGCAGCCTCCCATCCAGTGTCGCCGATGACGCCGGCAAGCTCGACCCCGCGGCCATCGCCACCGTCCGCGCCCAGTGCTGGCCCGACCTCCGCGACGAGCACGAACTCCACGACCTCCTCCTCTCCCTCGTCGCCCTCCCCCTGCACTTCCTCGACAACCGCCCCGAAGCCCGCCACTGGCCCGCCTTCTACGAGCGCCTCACCCAAACCGGCCGCGTCCAGGTCGCCGACCGCAATGGCAAGCCAGCCTGGATAGCAACCGAACGACTCCCCCATGCCGCCGTCCTCTGGCCCGCCTCCCAAACCTGTCATCCTGAGCGCAGCGCAGCGGAGTCGAAGGACTTGCGGTTCGCGTCTTCCAGCACAGAAGCTAAGGTGGCACAAAACGAAACCAATCCGGTCACAAAACAATCCGCCGCCGCCCAGCTAGTCCAAGGCTGGTTACAACTTCTCGGCCCCACCACCACCGCTGTCCTCGCCAAGCTCCTCCACCTCGACCCCGCAACCATCTACGCCGCCTTCCTCGCCGGCGAAATGCAGGGCCTCGTCATGCGCGGAACCTTCGAGGCCCCTGCCCCCGCCGCTTCCGAAATCCACGACATCGAGTGGTGCGACCGACGCCTCCTCCAGCGCATCCACCGCCTCACCCTCTCCACCCTGCGCAAGCGCATCGAGCCCGTCCCGCCCGCCGCCTACATGCGCTGGCTATTCGGCTGGCAGCACCTCGCCCCCAACACCCAACTCACCGGCGAAGACGGCCTCCTCCAAGCCCTCTCGCAGCTCGAAGGCTTCGAAGCCCCCGCCGTCGAGTGGGAGCGCACCCTCCTTCCCGCCCGCGTCGCCAACTACTCTCCTGCCTGGCTCGACAACCTCTGCCTCTCCGGCGCCATCGGCTGGGGTCGCATCTCCCCCCACCCAGCCTGGTCCGCGGGCGACGGCGCCGCCCCACGCCGCGTCATCCCCACCAACGCCGCCCCCATCACCTTCTTCCTCCGCGACTCCGCCGATTGGCTCCCCCACGCCCTCGCCGATTCCTGCGTCGAAGAGAAAAACCTCGCCCACGCCCTCAGCCCCGAAGCCATCCGCGTCCGCACCGAACTCGACCGCCGCGGCGCCTCCTTCACCGCTGATCTCCAGCGCAACCTCACCCTCACCAAACAACAAACCCAGCACGCACTCTGGGAGCTCGCCACCGCCGGCCTCGCCGCCGCTGACGGCTTCGACCAGCTCCGCGCGCTCATGGACCCCAGGCGCAAATCCGCCGCCGTCGAGCCAGCCCCAAGCTCCACACGCCGCCGCACTGCCGTCCGCAGCTCTGCCGGCCGCTGGTCCCTCCTCTGCGCCGACGCCGCCGTTGCCCCTCACCCCAAAGATCCCGCCTCCAACACCCCCGAAGCCCGCATCGCCCGCGCCCACCTCCACGACGCTGCCATGGAGTCCGCCGCCCGTATGCTCCTCGCGCGCTATGGCGTCCTCTTCCGCGACCTCCTCACCCGCGAGTCCAACGCCCCCAAATGGCGCGACCTCACGCCCATCCTCCGCCGCCTGGAAGCCCGCGGCGAGATCCGCGGCGGTCGCTTCATCACCGGCGTCTCCGGCGAGCAGTACGCCCTGCCCGAAGCCGCCGACTCCCTTCGCGCCCACAAGCCCGACCCGCTCCACGACTCCGCCCCCATCGAAGTCGCCGCCGCCGATCCCACCAACCTGGTCGGAATCGTCCTCCCTGGCGATCGCGTGCCCTCCACACCCGGACGCCGTATTCAGCTCCTTGGCGTCCAGCTCCCGGATGGAACCGTCCAGATCCTGGATGCAACCGATAAGACCGCGGTCCAGCAACCGGGCGCCTCCACGCAAGCACCCACCAGCCGCTCTCTCCACGCCCGGCCAGCGGCGCCGGAGATCCCCTTGCCGCCGATCCCGCTCACCGGCAGCCTCGGCTTCCTCTAAACTTGATGGAGCCGCAAATGCCGCCCGACCCCACGCAACTCGACCAGAAAAAGCCGTCCTCACCGGCGCACGCCTCCAGCGAGCTCGCCTCCAACGAGCTCAAGCCTGAGGACTTCTACTTTGAAGGTCCCTACATGGTCTTCACCGCCGCCTATCACCTCAAGCGCGGCTTCTGTTGCAACTCGAACTGCCGCCATTGCCCCTACCGCTGACTCGCGCCGACCGAGCTCACTGCTTCTTGTCCGCCTCTGGCTGCAAATCCGGGATAGCCGCCAGCGAAACCACCTGCGTCGTTCGCAGCGCCTTCGTACTCTGCGTCAGCACCGTTACTCGCGGGTCCGCGCGATACTTCGCCATCTGCGCATCGCCTGCCATCCCCGACCGCAGATCGAATCCGCTCTCGCTTGCCTTGGCCAGCCAGTGCAGCATCTCTGGCTCATCCCCTCGGCTCAGGGCAAGCTTGGCGAGCTCGTAGCAGAAGCGCCCCCGGTCGGCTGGCGAAAGCATGTGCGCCGTCACCCCACTCCCGCTATGCTTCTCAAACACCTCGGGATCCAGCTGCAGCGCAATCGCAAACTGCTCGACCGCCCGCTTGTAGCTCTTGTCCTCGAACAACGCTGTCCCCAGGTTCGAGTGAAACGTCGCCACCCTCTGGTTCAGCTTCAACGCCCGCTTGTAGTCGGAGATGGAATGCGAGATATCGTGCTGCAGATACTCCGTCGCTGCCAGGTTGTTCCACGCCTCCGGATTCCGCGGATCCAGCTTCACCGCCTGATGAAACAGGGTGCGCGCCAGCCCCACATTCTGCAGCTCCAGCTCGGTGACGCCTCGCTTCAGCGTTAGCCGCGGGGCATCTCCGCCGCGAGCCTGCGCATACCCGTAGTATTCCAGCGCGTCCTCCGGCAATCGCCGCGCGCGCAGCACATCGGCCGCCTGCTCCAGCGCCGCCGGAGAGCCGGTCGCCGGATCCGGAAGATGTCCGGCCACCGCGATCCACTGCACATCACTGTGACGGAGCGCACGGTCGAGTCTCGCGTTCGAGGGCTGCTGCCGCACCTGTGCCGTTGCCGCGCCCGCAAGACACACCACCGACAGCACGGCTGCCGGGGAACAACGAAGATAGGTTTTGATCGACGGGAAAGACATGAAGCACCTCCGTCTGGAGGCCACTATCCTCATCCTCTGCGCCATTCGCTGTCAAGAGCCGTTTACCGTCCGGTTGGTTCGGCTGCGCTGGCCGTCGCGGGAGCCGCCGCCGCCCCAGCCCCCGTCACCCGCAGCGCCATCCTCGGGAAGCCGAAGCTGCCCCCGGCGTCGTCGACCACGTTCACCTGGCACACATAGGTGCCCGGCTTCAGCTGCGCCAGAGGCACGTCAAACTCGAACGCGACCGCGTTCCTGCCCGGTACCGTCAGGCTAGCCGCCTCCACCAGCGGCGTCTCATAAACCTTTGTTCCTCCAATCAGGAACTCGATGCTCGTCAGCACCCGCATCGCCCCGTTCGGCCTCCGCCCCAGCCCCGGCGCACTCGCCGCAGTCTGACCCTCTGCCTTCCGCGACGGGTCGTACACCTCATACAGAAAATACAGGTGCTGGTCCTGCCGGAACACATGCGCTACGTTTGGAATCCACTCCACCCCATCCCGCACCAGCGGATTCATCACGTTCTTCGCCGGGTTCGGCGTCCGTTGGCTTGCCAGCACGATTGAGCTCAGTTTCAAAGAGCTCTTCTTCAGATCCGGAACCTGGATATCTGTCTCAAAGCTGCCCATGTTGCCGGTCTGGTTCTCCCGCACGACAAACTTCAGATGGTACCGTCCCGGAGCCAGTGGGAAGCCCGTCGAGTACTGAATGTTCTTCCGCTGCACCTGCTGCGCCGCATCCAGAGCCAGCTTCACGTTGTCGCGAATGTTCCCGACCACGATCCCCTGAGCATTCTTCACCTGTCCGAGTACGTCCAGGTTTGCCTTGTCCCGGTCGCCATTCTTCAGAAAGGGAATCTGCGATCCCGGAACAAGCAGCGATACCGGCACAAAGAACCGATTCTCGTCCAGCCGGAAATACAGCGCCTGCAGATAAATCGCCACGTCGGTCGCCGGCAGATCGCTCCGCAGCTGCTCATTCAACACCTGCTCGCGGTCCTCCGTCTTCTGGTGCTGGAAGTCCGCCGCCGCATAATACCCCGGCCGATAGTCCAGCTTGGCATCGCTCCGGTTCAGCTTCACCGTTAGCCGCCGGTAGCTTCCATTCTTCGCCTGGTCCGTCGAGTGGAACCCGAGGATGTAGTACGCCTCCGTATCGTGCTGCACCTGCTGAAACACCGGCCCGAAGTCGTTCGAATCCGAGAAGAACCTGCCCCCCGTATCCGTCGCCAGCGTGCCCAGCACCTCCTGCGACCCGAAGTTCGCGTCCAGCTGGCTCTGCACCGCTCCTCCGTTGTACGCCGACATGCCGCGCAGGCTGCCCTTCGACGCGTTCCCCACCGGCGGCAACGCCTCCAGCCCCCGCGAGTCCACGCTGTAGATCGCCATGTTCGCCCGCACCGCTGCGTTCGTCGCGGCCCTCAGGCTCGCCTGGTTTTCAATCCCGTTCCGCGTCAGCCCACCCGAAAAATACAGCAGGCTCTTCCTCTGGTCCACCCTCTCCAGGCTCTTCGCAATCGTCTGTATGGCGTACAACTCGCGATCCGTGTTCAGGCTGTTGTACTCACTGTCGTCCGCGGAAAAGCTCGACGCATCGTCAGCCGTCCCATCGGTCGATCCGCTGGCGCTTCCATTCGCGAACCCCGTTCCCTCACTTCCGTTGTACCGCCCCACAGCCCTCAGCAGAGCCGCCTTATCCGACGTAAAGTCCTGGTCCATGTGCAGCGAGGTCGCCATGCTCACCGAAGCCACCAGGTCCGCCCGCTGCATCTTGTTCTTGATGTAATCCTGTGCCGCCTCTACCCCCCGGTCGATATCTTCCGGCTGCATGCTGCTCAGGTCGAAAAACATCACGATCAGCCGATGATCCCGCAGCGCACTGGGGTCAGCGGCCAGGTTGCGGTTCAGCAGGTCCCCTATCGATCTCAGGTCTGTAGCCTTTCCGTTTACAGTATTTTTCTCCGCCAGCACCGCCGCCTCATCCACGCTCTGGTAGTCGAAGCTCGCGATCTTCTGCGGCTTCCCATTCTCGAGCACCGTGAAGTCGCTGGCCTTCAACCCCTTCACCACCGCGCCCGTCTTCTTGTCGCGCACCACCACATTGGTCAGCACGATATCGCTCTGCACCTTCAGCGTGAACGTGCCCTGGTCATTCCTCTGCTGCGTATCCTGCGCCAGCAGATCTCCTCTCCCAGCCGTCGCCAAAGCCAGCAGCAAGGCGAGCCGCCTCGCACGGCAACTCACCCGCGGCTTGGCTCCGCCGATCGCCTGCCGTCGCCCTTCCTGCTCATCGCTCAAGACTCATACCTCATACCCAGCTCAAAACCTGTACCGCGCCGTGAAGCTCAGCGCCCTCTGCCCCGCAGTCCCGGTCACCTGCCCAAACGTCGCCGAGTTCAGCGCCGTGTCGATCCGCGAGTACTGCACCGTGTTGAACACATTATTCGCTGTCACCCGCGCCTCAAACGATCTCGTCTCGCCCAGTGCCACCGTCTTCGATAGGGAAGCGTTGATCCCCACCGTCCCCGGCCCCTCGATCGAGTTCCGCGAGGCCGTTCCAAACCCGTTCGCCGGAGACGCAAAGGCCGCCTTGTTGAACCAGTTGAACACCGACCCGCTCCCCCGAATCGGCACTCCAGGCACCCGGTCCGGCCGCAGCGTATAGTTGCCGCCCGCCGCAATCTGCGCCGCGGTCGAGTCATACTGCGGGGTGAAATACAGTCCCGTCGCAAAGTCGAAGTCGCCGCTCGCCGAAAATCCATCCAGCGCCTTCGACAGCCGGCCACCCTTGCTGAAGAACGCCCGGTTTGGCCCGAACGGCAGCTCAAACACCCAGTTCCCCGTCACCTCATGCCGCCGGTCAAACACCGAGTTCCCCTCCTCCAGATCCAGCCGCTGATCGTTCTGCGCAATCGTCGCGCCCGATCCTCCAATCGACGATGCGTTGTCGATCGAGTGCCCATACCGGTACGTCGCCTGCAGCGAGATCCCCTTCTGCATCCGCTTCCGCGCATTCACCACCAGCGTGTTGAACCGGGAATACGCAATCGAGTCCTCAAACGTAAACGCCTGCGCATTCGCCGTCGTCACCGTCGTTGCCGTGTGGTTCGGCGCTCGCACAATGTCCAAATTGCCGCCCAGCGATCCGTTGTACCCAACATTCAGCACCACCCCCATCGGCAGCGACCGCTGAATATCCAGGTTCCAAACCTGCACCCGCCCCAACCGGTAATCCCTGTTCACCGAGTAGTTGTTCTGGATCGCCTTCGTCGAACATCCAAACCCGTTCGCCAGCGTCATGTTCCCGAGCGTGCATCCAGTCTGATTCTTAAGCGTCGTCAGCACATTCGTCTGCGTCACCGCGAACGGCGGCTGAAACGCCAGCGACTGCGCGAACATCGCAAACTGTCCCGTGTTGTAGTTGATCCCGTACCCCGCCCGCACCACCGTGCTCTTCGCAAACCCCCACTTCGGCCGCCAAGCCAGCCCCAGCCGCGGCGAATACAGCGTCCGGTCCGGGTTCACCAGGGATCGCGGATACAGTCCCCCAAACTGACCCGCCGCCCCCGGCTGTACTGGATCCACCTGCGTAAAATCCGCATTGTGATCCAGGTTCACCAACCGGTTGTTCTTCTCGACGTACGGCGAAAAATACTCGTACCTTAGCCCTAAGTTCAGCGTCAGCCCAGACATCAAACGCCAGTCTTCCTGCGCATACCAGTCATACACATTGGCCCGCAGATACACCTTGTTCAGCCCCGCCTGGATCTTCGTCTGCTGCGGCAGCCCCAGCAGAAAATCCGCGAACCCCGCCCCCGAGTGCGGCTGCACCGTGCTTCCCGCATTCACCGCATCCCGATCCGCCGGGCTCAGCGTCGCATAGTCCGAGAACACAAACGTCCCCAGCGGATTGCCCCCCGTCCCTCCTCCCCCCAGCACATCCGCATGCACCCGCCGCACATCCACCCCGAACCGCAGGTTGTGCTTCTTGTGGCTCCAGCTCACAAAATCCGAGATCGAGATCGTCTGATTGATCGAGTCCCTCGGGGCCGCATCGTTCAGCGAACTAAAGTTCGTGATCGTCACCCCCGGCAAACCGTTGTAGAAGGCCGGATGCGCCCCTGCCCCACCCTGGCTCGGCACCGCGATCCCCGCATCTCCCGCCGGATTGGAACTCGTGTTCGTAAAGTAGTTCCGCGCCGTCGCATGCGACCGGTTCCAGTTCACCGAGGCATTGTTTGTCAGTCGCCCGTACCCCACCGTGTACCCGGCCGAGATCCCGTACCCCTCCGTCTGGTTCGCCCCGCCCAGCGGCAGAAACACATTCGGCGTATCGCTCGCGGAATGCGAGTAGCTCCCATTGAAGTTGATGTTCTGCCGCAGCGTCTTCGGCCCGCTCGCCGCCTGCCGTCCTCCGCGCCCTCCACCAAACCCGCCCAGCCCCGTGGCCTGCCCGAAGTTCCGGACAAACCGCAGTGATGCCTGCGTCGAGTTCTGCCCCGCAGTCGTAATCGTCTGGTAGTTCAACCGCTGCGTACTCGAATTCCCAAACGCGACATTCGGAGCCGGGTAGAACCTCAGTAGCGCCACCGCTTGGGGCGACTGCCGCCCCGCGCAGATCACATTCAGCACCCCATTGCAGCTGATCTGCTGCCCCGTAGCCGGGTCGTAGATCGGCGTCTGCGCCATCTGCCCGTTCACCGTCTGCGTCAACCCGCTGAAGTCCCCACTCCGCTCCGCCAATGTCGGCACCGCCGCATACAGGTTCAGCGGATTGATGTTCCTCATCCCCGTCACGTTCAGGAACACAAACTGCTTCGTGTTCGGCTTCGTCAGCCCCGGCAGGTACGGCGACCCCGTAAAGGTCACCCCAAACCGATTGTTGTTGTAGGAGGGCTTCGTCACCGGCGCGCCCGTCAGCGAATAGTTCGTCGCATTCAGCGCACCGATCCCCCCGGCATAGAAGATCCCTCCATGCGGCTGTGTCGGGTTGAACGCCCCAAACCCGCCTCGTCCGCCCCCACCTCTTCCGCCACGTCCTCCACCGCCCGGTCCGCCCCCAAACCCGCCCGGCCCCATCATCCCGCCCAGCATCCCCGCCACCGCATTCGCCATATCGCCCGTCGCGCCGCCCTGCCGCCGCGCCTGCGCAATCGCATCCTCCACCCTTTGCCGGATCTCATCCTCGTTGAAGTTCGCCATCCCGTTCGTCTGCCCCAGCTGCCCGCTTACCGCGATCGAGTCCTGCGCCGCCCCTGCATCGAGTCCCCCCAGCGACGGCATCTGCGCCCCCGCATTGCCGCCGCTGGCACTGGCATCCGCAGCGTCTCCACCTCCGCCCAGCACGCTCAACGCCTGCATCCCGCTCCCCCGCGCGCCTGTCCTCGCCACACTCGCGTTTGCCACCTGCGCCGCATCCTGTTCCGCCACCCGCGAGGCCAGCTGCATCCCGAACTCGGCCACCTGCTCCGGCTTGCCCCCGTTCTCCCCGGCGGCATTCAGCAGCACCTCCCTGGTCTCACTCGCAAACGCCGCCAGCTCCGTCCTCACCACATATCGCCCGTTCCGCGGAATCACCATCACAAACGTGCCCGCGATATCCGTCGCCGTCGCATACCGCTTGCCCGTCAGCGTATTCGTCGCCGTCACCGCCACCCCCGGCAGCGGCACTGCCCCGGCCTTGACCGTGCCGCGAATCACACCTCCGCTCGCCGCTTCTGGGGACGCAGCCTGCGCAGCACCCACTCCCGCTGGCGCTGCAGGGGGCGGTTGCTGAGGCAGTTCCTGAGACGGTTCCCAGACCGGTTCCGGGGTCGTTCCCCCCTGCGGCCTCGCCGCACCAGCACCACCACCAGCAGCCCCCGCCCGTGCTCCAGCTCGTGGCACCTGCGTCCATCCGCTCTGGAGACACATCGCCAGATACATCACCAGCAGGCCAGCTCCAACCCAGCGCGGAAGATCGCCCCGCCCGCCAGCCCAGCCGCAACCAGCCAGCCTCATCGCTGCGCTCCACCCGGAGGAACGGGCGCAGTCGCCCCGCCATGCGCCCCGTCCGGCGACCCGCTCGCTCCGCCCCGCCGCCCCTGTCGCCCCGTCGTCACCCGCAGCTCCGTGGGAACGAACACACCGCCCTTCAACGCCCCCCGCCCAACCACCGCATCCCCCACCTTGATATCCGCCAGCGTGATGCTCTCCCCGCCACCCTCGCCCTGCCCCGGAGCACGCTGCGTCTGCCCGGCGTTCGCTCCCGCCTCAGCCTCTCCCCCGCTCGGGCCCATCATCATCCTCATGCCCCGCCCGCCCCTCCGGAACGACGTCCCCTCGTCCACCGCAATCGTCTGACTCACACCATCTCCGCGCCGGATCGTCAGCTTCAACTCGTCCATCGCCGTCACCTCTCCCACGATGTACGTCTTGCCCAGCTCAGCCTGCGCCCGCTTGAGCTGCTCCGCATCCATCACCGTCACGAACAGCGCGTGCAGGGTCTTCGTCGCGGCGTCCATCACCCCCATCGCTCCCACACCGTCGCCCGCCTTGACCTCCGCCAGCTTCACCGGCTGCTGCCCCTTCACCAAACGCGTATTCGGCGTCACCGTCACCTTGTAGATCTCGCCCCGCTCCGTCTTCACCGCTATCGCCTCCGCGCCTGGCGCAGTCACCGTCCCGCGTACCATCTGCGCGCCCGCCGGCATCCCCGGCCGGTCGCTCTGCCCCCCTCCGTCCTCCTGCGCCCGCAGCGTCGAGGCCTCCATCCACATCGCCGCGCACATCGCCGCGCTTGCCATGCAGATCGCCCATCTCTTGCCCATTCGCCGCACGCAGCACCTGCCCTCGAACACGCCCGTCCACCGTTGCTGATACAGACGGACTCCCGCCGGGAAAGACGCTTCGCCCGCCAACAAATACCCCGTTCCAGCCGGCCTCGTGCCCGCCCGATCTCTGCTCTAAACTAACGGGGATGGCCCATCCTGCTCACTCGCATCCTCCCGGCGTCCTACACCACCACCATGAGCATCACTTCGAGTCCAGCCAGGTCGTTCGCGACATGGTCATCGGCCTGGCCGACGGCCTCACCGTCCCCTTCGCCCTCGCCGCCGGCCTTTCAGGAGCAGTCTCCTCCTCGCACCTCGTCGTCCTCGCAGGTCTCGCGGAGGTTGCCGCCGGCTCCATCGCCATGGGCCTCGGCGGATACCTCGCCGCACGCGGAGACGCCGAGCACTACACCTCCGAGCGTCTCCGCGAAGAGCGCGAAGTGGTCGAACGCACCCACGATGAGGAAGAGGAGATCTACGAGATCTTCGAGCAATATCACGTCCCTCGCCCCAGCGCCGAGCCCGTCCTCGCCGCACTCAAGCAGAACCCCACAGCCTGGGTCGACTTCATGATGCGCTTCGAACTCGGCCTCGAAGAGCCCGCCGCCAACCAGGCCCACCGGTCGGCCCTTACCATCGCCCTGTCCTACATCGCCGGCGGCTTCATCCCGCTGGTCCCCTACATGCTCGTTCAGGATAACGTCGCCGCCCTCCGCATCTCGGTCGTCATCACCCTGGTCGCCCTTGCTCTCTTCGGCGCCCTCAAAGGCCGTCTTCTCGGCAGCGGAACCCTCCGCAGCGCACTCCAGACCGTCAGCATCGGCGGCGCCGCTGCAGCCGTCGCTTACCTCATCGCGCATGCCCTCAACGCCCGGCACGGCTGAGCCCCCCTCCGCCCGCTCCATCGCACCCACGGGAAGAGTCGTTGCCCTTCACTCCTCGCCTCGGCAACTCCCGAAACGCTCTCGCCAGCGTCCGACCTAACTCCCGGACTTGGTACCCTTACACAGGTGTGACCTCCGGGCCGCAAAGTGCACAAACTTTGTGCACTGCACCCGCAAGCCCTTGCATCCAATCGTTCTGCCGCCGAAGGAGACATCTATGCCCGCCATCCACGAGACCTCCGCGACCACGCCGGCAGCCGCCGTCTCCACGGCCGCCCTCCTTGCTCGCTTCCGAGCCGTTCGCGAGGCCACCACCAGCCTCTGCGCCCCGCTCTCCCCCGAAGACATGATGGTGCAGTCCTGTCCCGAAGCCAGCCCGGTCAAATGGCACCTCGCCCATACTTCCTGGTTCTTCGAAACCTTTGTTCTCCGTGACTTCCTGCCCGGCTACAAGCCCTTCCACCCAGACTTCCAGTGGCTCTTCAACAGCTACTACAACTCGCTCGGCGATATGCCGGAAAAGAAGCTGCGCTCCTCCTTCTCCCGTCCGCCCCTCGATCAGATCCTCGCCTATCGCGCCCACGTGGACGGGGCCGTCGCGTCTCTCCTCAATGGAGCCGCCGGCATCCCGCAGATCTCCGAGGAAGCCGTCCGCCGCATCGCGCTCGGCTTGGAACACGAACAGCAGCACCTCGAACTCATCGCCACCGACATCAAGCACGCCTTCTACACCAACCCCCTGCATCCGCCCCTCCACGTCGACGCCTGGCAGCCCGGCGCCGGCATCGCCCCGCCCCTCGGCTGGATCCCCTTCGCCCCCGGCCTGGTCGACATCGGCGTCACCCCCGATCCCGCCGCCTCGGATCCGGCCGCCTTCGCCTTTGACAACGAGACCCCGCGTCACCCCGTCTACCTCGCCCCCTTCGCCCTGGCGAGCCGCCTCGTCACCTGCGCCGAGTACCTCGCCTTCCTCGACGACAACGCCTACAACCGCCCGGAGCTCTGGCTCTCCGAAGGCTGGACCACCCTCCGCGAACAGGGCTGGGAGGCTCCCCTCTACTGGCATCGCGACAGCGCCACCCCGTCCACCAGCATCCAGTCCGGCTGGCGCATCTACACCCTGCACGGCTTCCGCTCGCTCGACGATCTCTCGGAAACCCCCGTCTGCCACCTCAGCTTCTTTGAGGCCGATGCCTTCGCCCGCTGGTCCGGCCACCGCCTTCCCACCGAGTTCGAATGGGAGCACGCCGCCTCCACCTCACGCCTTGCAACCTGTCATCCTGATCCGCCACAAAGCGGTCATCCTGAGCGCAGCGCAGCGGAGCCGAAGGATCTGCATCCCCATCCCCCAACCTCCAACCTGCTCGAATCCGGCAACCTCCATCCCACCCCAGCCCCATCCACCCCCGGTCTCCAACAGCTCTTCGGCGACGTCTGGGAGTGGACCTCCTCCCCCTACACCGGCTACCCCGGCTACCGCCCCCTCCCCGGCGCATTGGGCGAGTACAACGGCAAGTTCATGAGCTCGCAGATCATCCTCCGCGGCGGCTCCTGCGTCACCCCCGCCACCCACATCCGCTCCACCTACCGGAACTTCTTCTCCCCCTCCACACGCTGGCAGTTCTCCGGCCTCCGGCTCGCCAGGGACATTACCCCCGGCGCCTCCAACCCGGTTCAGTCGTCCTCCCAAAACGCCCAACATGCCCAGGACGCCCAATGACCTCAGCCTCGACCGCCTCCCCCCCGGCAGCAGCTCTCTCCACCGTTCAGCCGGCCGTTGCCGCCGAAGCCCGTTCCGGTCTCCTCGCGCATCCCCGCACCCTCTCCGCCTGGCTCTTCTACGACCAGCGCGGCTCCGAGCTCTTTGAACAGATCACCGCTCTCCCCGAGTACTTCCTCACCCGCACCGAGCGCTCCATCTTCGCCGCCAACGCCAGCGATATCCTCGACATTGCCGCCGCCGGCCAAACCCTCACCCTGCTCGAGCTCGGCGCCGGCACCGCCGCAAAGACCGGCATCCTCCTCTCCGCCGCCGTTCGCCGGCAGGGGGGTGTTCTCTATCAACCCGTCGACGTCTCCCCCAGCGCCCTCGCCGAAGCCACCGCCAACATCGAAGCCAGCATCCCGGGCGTCACCGTTCGCCCGCAGGTCGCCAACTACACCGCCGAGCCCTTGACGATCTCGCGCCCGCGCGACGCTGCTACCCCAGCAGACGCCCGGGTTCTCGCCCTCTACATCGGCTCCAGCATCGGCAACTTCGCCCCGTCCGATGCCGTGAGCCTCCTTTCCAATCTCCGCGCCCAACTCCGCGCCGGAGATTGCCTCCTCCTCGGCGTCGACCTCGCCCCCGGCCCCCACAAATCCGTCGCAAACCTCCTCTCCGCCTACGATGACGCGGCCGGCGTCACCGCTGCCTTTAATCGCAACATCCTGACCCGACTCAATCGCGACCTCGGCGCGGACTTCAACCCCGCCTGCTTCGCCCATCGCGCCCTCTGGAACGCCGACCACTCCCGCATCGAGATGCACCTCGAATCACTCACGAATCAGCAGGTCCACATCCCCGCCAACGCCGCCGGCCCCGCCATCACCTTCGCTCTCCAGCCCGGAGAGACCATCCACACCGAGAACAGTTACAAATTCACCGAAGCCTCGGTCGACGCCCTCCTGAAGCCAGCCGGCTTCGCCCCGATCCGCACCTGGCAAGACCCCCAGGCCCTCTTCGCCGTAACCCTGGCCACCGCCGCCTGACCGCCCTCGCGGCCACATTATCACCCCAACCCGCATCTGAATCACGCATGAAGATCCAATCGGCAGTCGCTCCGCTCGCATTGCTCCTCTCCCTCGGCTGCTCTTCCAGTCCACGCAGTCAGGAGCGCGTCCGCGAGCGCACTGCCAACGCCACCGCTGCCATCGCCAGCAGCGCCAAGTCCGCCGTTCTCGGCGTCCGTGATGGCCTCACGCGAAACGCCGCCAACAAGGGCGTCAACATCAACACCGCCACTCGGCCAGAGCTCGAGAGCCTTCCCGGCGTAACCCCGCCTATGGCTCGCGCCATTATCGATAACCGTCCCTATTCCGATCCCAACGAGCTCCGCAAGAAGAAGATCCTCCCCAAAGACGTCTACGACCAGATCTCCGGCCGCCTCACCATCGACCACTAACTCCCTCCCATAGTCTCCCGTCCCCGCTGATACTCACCCGTCAGATCACGCGCCCCCCGCGCCTTTGACATCACCTGTTCCCGGTCTGCTCGAATGACTTTCGTCCAGCCCTGTCTAAAAATCGCAAACCTTCCAGGTTACGGTGTACATATCTCGTGAAATGTCGTAATTTATCTGCGATATCCGTTATTGAAAAGATATATGTCAGATTCTGTTCAGGTCGGAGGCAACTCGGGTGCTGTGGCGAACCTCCCCCTCCGCCAGCCCTCGGTACCGGAAGATGGCAAAGCAAGACTCGCAATCCAGCTGAAATCCATCTATGACGACTACCGAACCGCCCTCTTCAATGAACTCTATTATTCAGAGCGGGTAGAGATGCTGGACCGGTGGAGGCTCGCCTTCGACATCACCATAGCGCTGCTTGCCACCACCTCTCCCGTCGCCGGTTGGGCAGTCTGGAAGCATGGGAGCTACATCAATCTCTGGGCCGCCTTGGCTGGATTCGGTGCAATCATCGCCATCATTGCACCCTTGCTCAAACTGACTGATCGGGTAAAAAGCGCCTCGGAGTTGAAGACCGGGTACACCTTGCTCTTCTTCGATCTTCGCGCGATCACGCAGGATGTCCTGGCCAGTCGCGATCTAAGTCAAATCAACCTGGAGCTTTACAAAGCCGCGGGAAAGAGAATGGGGGAGCTCACAGCTAAGGATGACTCAAACCCATCATCAGCCAGAAAGAAAGAACTTCAACGACGAGTCAACGCACAGCTTCCGCCCAGCAGTCTCTGGATGCCCTAGAAGCAGCAAGATGCCATAGAAGCAGCCATAGGAGCAGCCATGTCAATCGTCGCCCGCGACCCAGAGGTCGAACCGAAACCCACCCCCGCTCCACCACGTCCTCACGACCCACCGCCATCTCCGTCATGGCAACCCGATCCACACCACCAACCGGCCTCGGATCGTGAGGACAAATATAGGCCAGGCATCATGCCGGATGAGCCATGGCCTAATCCCGGCCGTGACCGGGACGATGCCTAGGGCTGCGGTTGCGCGGTCGTTCAGGTCTGGATTGATCTACCCACGCCGGTACTCCCCGCTCTTGCCCCCGCTCTTCCGCAGCAACACCACCTCGCGAATCCGTATGCCCTTATCTAGCGCCTTGGTCATGTCATACACCGTAAGCGCCGCCACCGCAGCCGCCACCATCGCCTCCATCTCCACCCCGGTCCCCGCCACCGTCGCCGCGGTCGCCTCGATCGCCACCCCGCCCTCGACCACCCGCGCGCTCACATCCACAAAGCTCAGCATCAGCGGGTGACACATCGGAATCAAGTCCGAGGTCCGCTTCGCCGCCTGGATCCCCGCAAATCGCGCCACCTCCAGCGCATCCCCCTTCGGATTCCGCGGCAGCGCCCGCAGCACCTCCTCTGACAGCTCCACAAACGCCCCCGCCACCGCCTCTCGCCGCGTCTCCCGCTTCGCGCCCACGTCCACCATGTGCGCCTGCCCGCTCTCGTCGTAGTGTGAAAGCCCCTCGCCCGGTCCCGCCTGCTTCTCATCCATCCCAGAAGCCTACCGCAGCAACACCGAGATCACGTCTCCCGCGCGGAACTCCTCAACATCCCCCGGCAGCGCCGCATAGCAGTTCGCCTGCGCATTTGCATGGAGGTCCCCCGATCCCTTCCACCCCACCAGCCGCACCTCCGGGCGCGCCCGGTCGTAGGTCAACCGCGCCGGCAGCAGCCGCATCAACCCGGCCTTGCCCGCCGCATTCTCAGCCAGCGTCGCCTGCACAAACCGCGGCCCCTCCCACCCCGCGCCCGCCAGCACCCGCAACAGCGGCTTCACAAAGCAGTGAAACGTCACCTCCGTCGACACCGGATTGCCCGGCAGCCCAAAAAACAGGCACTCCCGCCCGCCGCCATCTCCCTCCCGAGCCGGCAACCGCCCAAACACCACCGGCTTGCCCGGCTGCATCCGCACCCCGGTAAAGAAGAACTCCGCCCCAAACTCCGCCAGCACCTCCTCCACCAGGTCGTATTTGCCCATTGACACTCCGCCCGAAAACAGCAGCAGATCCCACATCCGCCCCTGCGCAACCCGCTCCCACACCTCCTCCCGAAGATCCCGCGCCCACTCAAGCCTCCCCGGCCACCCTCCCGTCCCTGCAACTAGCGCCGCCAGCCCGTAGCTGTTCGAGTTCCGGATCTGCCACTCCTCCGGCGCCGCATCCACCTCCACCAACTCATCCCCGGTTGCCACAATCGCCACCATCGGCCTCGCATACACCGGCAGCATCGACCTCCCGCAACTCGCCGCCAGCGCCACCTCTGCCGCGTCCATCGGCGTCCCAGCCGCCAGCACCGCCTCCCCCGCCCGCGCCTCCGCCCCCCGAGGCACCACATTCTCCCCCGCTCGGGGCGTGCGTCCACCCTCCACCCGAACCCACCCGTCCGCCTCCCGCACGTGTTCCACCATCATCACCGTATCCACTCCCCACGGCATCGGCGCGCCCGTCATGATCGCCACCGCCTCGCCAGCCCCAATCTCCGGTCCACCCCACCGCTCGCCCGCGCGAACTTCCCCGATCACCCGAAATCCTGCCTCCCCCGTCACCCCCTCCGCCCTCACCGCAAATCCGTCTCGCGTCGCCCGGTCAAACGCCGGCTGATCCCGATCCGCGCTCACCGCCTCCGCCAGCACACGGCCCCGCGCATCCAGCAGCTTCACCTCCTCCGTCGTAGCCTGCCCCCGCACCGCACGGGCGCGTAATCCGGCATCCAGCGCCCGCGTCCGCACCACCTCCATCGCATCATCAAAACCCAGCACACCCGCCACGCTTCGCCTCGCCAAAAAAAGAAAAGCCCCAGGCGCTATTGCCCGGGGCCTCTCCTTGCATCTCTGTTTACGACTTCTTCCCAGCCCTGTAGCTCGACTTCACCTGCGCTCCAATGCCCGTCAGAATCGCCTTCACCTCTTCCGCCCGTGCTCCCGTCGGAGCCAGCTCCAGGTACTGCTGATACGCCTCAACACATCCCGGAGGCGCCGTGATCTTCTGCGTCTTTGGGTCCACGGACGCCTTCGAAATCAGCGCCTGACCTTTGATGTAGTACGCGTCTGCCCGCTTGGGATCGGCGGCAATCGCCTTGTCCGCCGCCATCGCCGCGTCTTCCGTCTTTCCCGCGTTAAAGAGCGTCGCAGCCTCGTTGAATAGGTACATGCCCGCCTTTGCTGGCTCGGTCTTCGCCGCCGCATCGTACGCATCCGACGCGCCCTTCGCATCGCCGCTCTTCGCCAGCGCCTGGCCCATCTGGTTCTGGGCTGCCGCCGCGGTCTCCGGGCTCGGCTTCTTCGAGGCAGCGTTCGCGTCGATCGCCTTCTTGTACGAGTCCACGGCGTCCTTGAAGTTCTGCAGCGCCGCCGGATCCGTCTTGTTCGTCTTCGCCGCCGCATCGCCCTTGCCCAGCTGAGCATCCCCCAGCGCAACCCACAGAATCGCTTCATCCGGCTTCTGCTGCGTCGCATTCTGCATCGAGGTGATCGCCGCGTCGAAGTTGCCCGCCTTCGTGTCCGTGCGCGCCTGCGTCAAGGTCGTATTGAGATTCGCAATCTTGGAGTTCGCATTTACCGCTTCGGCGTTCTTCTTCTTGAACTCCTCCAGCGCCTTCTTCTCCTCCGGAGTCATCTTGCTCAGGTACTCCGGACGCGTCATGTCGAAGTTCACAACCTTGTCGTCGCTCGCCTTCAGCTCCAGGCTATCGTTGAAGTCCAGGCTCTTGTCGTCCTGGAAGACGATCGCCACATAATTCCCGGGCGCAATATCCGCGCCCTTGTAGTCGCCGCTTGCGTCCAGCGGAAAGTCGTACTGATACTTCCGCTTCGCCGGCTCCGACGTCTTGTCCGTCGTCAGCTTCACGTCGCCCTTGATCACCGGCTGGCCGGCAGCATTCTGCACATGCCCGTGGATGGTCGCCGTCCCCTGCGCCATCAAGTTCACCGGGCTCAACATCGCCGCCGCCAACATCCCGGCCGCGAGACCGCTGCTCATCTTCCATCCGAAACGTTCCATGTCGTGTCTCTCTTTCCCGGCAAACTCGGCCGGATACCGCAATTGATTCGATGCCGCTCAGGCATCCTTTGTCGTCTGTCCCCGTCCAGCGGTCCCATATCGCTCGGCATAGCTCACCGGATCGGTCGCCCCGGCGTCCCGAAATGCCCGTAGGCGCAGTACACAGCTCTCACATATGCCGCAGGCATCCGTCTCGCTCGAATAGCATGACCAACTTACATGGAACGGAGCGCCCAGTTCAACTCCCATGCGCACAATCTCACTCTTGCGCAGCCCGATCAACGGCGTCTCCACCCGGATCTGCCCGTCCCTGGTCCCTTCCGCAATCAGCCGGTTGAACGCCTCGTAATACGCCGGCCGGCAGTCCGGATACCCCGAGCTGTCCTGCTCCACCGCCCCAATCACCACCCGCTTCGCCCCGATCACCTCCGCCCAGCTCACCGCCGCCGCCAGAAAGTGCGCATTCCGGAACGGCACATACGTCACCGGCGTCTCCCCCGCCCCAATCGCGCTCTCCTCCGCCGGAGCGTCCGGCACCGCGATCGTCCGATCCGTCAGCGCCGACCCGCCAATCCTCCGAAACAGATCCATCTTCAACGGCAGAAACTCACGCACCCCCGTCAGTCGCGCCACCGCCTCGGCCGACCTCAGCTCACGAGCTTCCGTCCTCTGCCCATAGCTGAAGTGCAGCGCATACACCTCGCACTCCCTGGCCGCCAACGCCGCGCACACACAGGAGTCCATTCCCCCCGAAAGGCACAGCACGGCTCTCGGTCTAGCTCCCGCCCTGGCCTGCACCTCCGATTCCTCCCCCGGCTCCCGCCCCCCCGCTTTTCTTATTGTCATTCTGTTTTCTAGTTGTCATTCTGTTTTCTTATTGCCTTTCTCAGCGGAGCGACGATCCCGCTTCTCCCCGCTGCCGCCACGCCCTCACCTTTACTCCCCGTCATCCGCCCAATCCTCCGGCGTCAGATCCTCACCCGCCCCGCTCAGGACGTCCCGCGCCGCCGCCTCATCCTCCGCCCGAACCATCAGCCGCGCCCGAAACGCAAACGACAGCATCGCATTCGCGTTCTCCCCCTGAACAAAGCACTCGATCCCGGCCGATTCCAGCGCACCCTTCGCGATCTGCACCCGGATCGGCTGCAAAAACCGCGCAACCATCACCAATCTGTCGTTTCTGTCATCGTCCTTCGGCGCCAACGCCGTCCCTCGCTCGTCCATCACTTCGCCTCATAGCTCTGCAGGTGAAACGTAATCGTCCCCCAGAACAGCCGCGCCTGCATCTGCACCGGCATATGCCGCGGGTCGTCCGTATACCAGATGTGAATCGTCCCCCGGTTCCGCACCACGCCCTCCTCCGCCGTCGGCTGCACCCGCACCGTCTGAAATGTCCCCGCCGGCGTCTTGATCTCTTCCTTGCCCTCCACCTTCATCACCACCGTCACCGTGCGCATCGCATCCGCCAGCGGAAACCCGAAGCTCTGCCCCACCGTCATCGGCTGCGTCGCCGCATAAAAGATTCCCGAAAGCGCATCCGTCACACACGCCGGGATCGACGCCGTCTGCTCCTTCTGCGTCCCCTTCACCAGGTTCTTGTCCAGCAGGTGCTGCTTTCCCTGCCCATAGTCGAACGTCAGGTCGCTCGAGACCTTCCGCCGCCCCTCCTGAATCTGCTTCGAAAATCCCGCCGAGCAGCCCGTCTTCATGTCGAACGCCGACTGAAACCGGTCCACCACCGGAAACAGCATCGTTACCCCACCCACCGTGTCCGCCGTTGCTGTAATCTTCTGCTCCGTCCCCTGCTGTTCCAGGTGAAAGACCGCCGTTCCCGCCGTAAACACCCGCCAATCCACCGTAAACGTCAGCGTCTGCCGGGCAGGAAACGGAAACCCCGGAGCCGGAGCCTTCAACGTGGGGATCACCACCGGCTGCGCCGCCGGCCGTGGTCCAAGCAGCTGCGCCGGACACACCGGGCTCGCCAGCGCCATCGCTCCCGCAACCAGAAAAGCTTTCCGTAAAAACGTATTCAGTGGCTCGCTCGCAAACCTATCGGAGTCGTGGTTCATCCGTGCCTCAGCCTCACCAGCCGCACCAGCAGAGCGGCATAGATTGCCAGGGCACCCATAGCAGAATTGTACTCGCGGTGATGGAGGTATCGCGCCCGCGAGAACACGCCCGCACTCGCCGTGGTCGGTGCCGCCGTCCACCGCGGCAGAAGCCTCGGCACCGCCCGCGCATACTCGTCGAACTCCGGGAACCGTCCTCGCAAAAAGGCCTCCTCTGACCGGATCGTCGGCCAGTAGATCGCCGCAAACAACCCCGCCAGCACCAGCAGCAGCACCCAGCTTCGCGCCGCCCCCGCAAATCCGAACGCAATCAACATCGATCCCAGGTACAGCGGATTCCGCGTATACGCATACGGCCCGGTCCTCGTCAGCTCCTCGTTCTTCTTCACATATCCCGCCGCATACCCCCGCATCCATAGGCCAAGCGCCACCGGCAGCAGACTCCACGCCACACTCATCCAGGTCGGCCGCGCCAGCCACAGGAACACCGCCGCAAACACAAACCCGAGCGGCACCCGAATCCGCCGGGCAACACTCTGCCATCTCGTCCGTTCACTCACTCCCCAGGCCCCTGCAGCAGATCCATCGCCGCCCCCACCACCTCGTCAACCCCGATCTGCAGAAGCCCAGCCTCCGTCGCGTCCGTCCGGTGATGATCCGTCGCGCTCGAAGGGTGCCGCAGCACCCGCGCACGGCTCCCCCACGGTCCGTTCCGCGCCGGATCGGTCGGCCCAAACAACCCTACCACCGGCCGCCCCAGAGCCGCCCCCAGGTGCAGCGGTCCCGTGTCCCCCGCAATCACCAGCCGCGACCTCCGCACCAGCCCCACCATCTGCGCCACCGTCGAAGCCACCGCCACCCCCCCTCCATCGCTGCCCCGCGCCACCGCCGCAGCAACCGCGTCCTTCGCACCCGCCGCATTTACCACCACCCAATACCCCGCCAGGGCCAGCTCCCGCGCCACGGACGCATAGCGCTCCGCCGGCCACATCTTCGCCCCCCATCCAGCCGTCGGCGCGACCAGGCAGAAAGGCCCCAAACCCGCCAACAGATCCTCGCACCAGGCCTCGGCCTCTGCGTCCGCTGGCAGCTCCACCGTCCCAGGCGCCAGCTCTACCCCGATCGCCTCCCCCAGCAGCGCACACCCCTGCTCCACCACATGCGTCCCCCGCCGCTCCACCCGCCGGTCGTACATCCACCCCGCCGGTGCCTCTTTCGGATCGTCATACCCGGCAAACTCCTTGGCCCCCGCCATCCGTCCAATCACCCCCGACCGGACCGTCCCTTGCATATCCACGCACACGTCGTAGTCCACCGATTGCAGCTCTCCCCGCAGCTCCCCAATCTGCCGAACCGTCCGTACCGAGACTGGCCTCGCCGACCAGTCCCTCGTCGGCACCCGGTGTACCGCATCCACCACCGGGGCTCCCTCGTCGCTCTCCAGCAGCGCCGCCCATCTCCGGTCCACCACCCACCCAATCTCCCAGTGCGGCTTTAACCGCCGCAGCGCCGCCACTGCCGGCAGCGCATGCAGCACATCCCCCATCGCCCCGATCCGCACCACCAGAACCCGCGCCGGGGCTGTCTCTCTCACCCGCGAAGCCGTCATCGGTTCCTTCGCCGGTCCAGCCTCGGCGTCATCGCGATCATCTGTTCCATCGCCGCCCGCTCATCCACCAGCGCCACATGCAACGCAGCGACCACCACTGCTCCCGCCGCCTCCAGCCGGCCTCGCATCGCCTCCGTCAGCTTCACCGCATCCTTCTCCGTCGTGATGAAGCCGTCAGCCCCGCGCTCCCTCGCCCTCTCCAGCAGCCGCGCGATCTCCCCCTTGCCATACTTGTGGTGATCCCCGAACGCCACCGTCGCTGCCGGCCGGCAACCCTGGGCTTCCAACATCTCGAAAAAACTCTTCGGCCGCGCAATTCCGCAGAATGCCAGCAGGCGCTTCGGCAGCCTCGCATCCCCTGCAATCCCAAAGCTCCCCAAATCCCTGCAGTTCCTGAAATCCAGCCGCCGCCGTATCTGCCACACCGGCTGCGGACCCCTTGCACCCCTCATCCCCGAGAGAAAGGGCTGCAGCCACGCAGCCTCCTCCTCACGCACCACAATCACATCCGCCTCCCTCAACGTCGTCAGCGGCTCCCGCAGATTCCCCGCCGGCAGCATCACATCCTCGACATCCTCCCGCGTCAGAAGAACCACATCCAGGTCCCGCGCCAGCCGCCGATGCTGGAAGCCGTCATCAAGCAGGTGCACCGCCATCCGCCCCCCCGCCGCTCCACCACCCGCCATCCGCCCCGCCCGGTAACGGTCCGCCCCCACATACACCGCCGCCCCCGATCTCTGCGCCAGCAGCACCGGCTCATCCCCATACCGTCCCGGGTCCCCGGCAGGATCGACCCGCTCCACCTCCTTCGATCGGCGGCCGTACCCCCGCGTCAAGATCCGAACCGCATACTCCCGCCGCCGCAGGATCTCCGCCATCAGCAGCACAAACGGCGTCTTTCCCGCGCCGCCCGCCGACACGCTCCCAATGCTGATCACCGCATCGCCCAGCGTCCTCGTCTTCAGCCACCCCCCCTTTCGGAGGCGTCTCTTCCCCCACACCATCGCGGCATAGATCGGCGCCAGCGGCAGCAGCAGGGTTCGGCGCATCCTCATCGCCATGGTCATCGTCATTGCCGCAGCTCTGCCCCCGCGTTCCCAAGCATCCTCGCCAACTCCTGGACGGTCCGCTCCGTCGCTCCCGCCTGCTCCGCGAACACCGCCCGTCCACGCTCTCCCAGCGCCGCCGCCCCCGCCCCGTCGCGCAGCAGATCCCGCAGCGCTGCGGGCATCTGCTCAGGGCTGACCACGCGAATCCCATCCATCGCCCGCATCCGCTCCACCACCTCGCGAAAATTATGGAAGTTCGACCCTATCACTACCGGTACCCCGAACCGCGCCGGCTCCAGTGGATTGTGTCCCCCAGCCGGGACCAGGCTCCCGCCCACAAACGCCACCGCCGCCAGCGAATACACCGCCGGGAGGTCCCCAATCGTGTCCAGCACCACCACGCACCCCGGTTCGAGCCGCTGGATCTCCCCCATCGCGCTCGCCCGCAGCCCGCCCAAACCCGTCCTCCGCACCATCTCCACCACCCGTCCAAACCGCTCCGGATGCCGCGGCGCCAGCACCAGCAGCGCCTCCGGCGTCCCCGCCAGAACCGCCGGCCATGCCGTCAGCAGCAGATCCTCCTCCCCCTCCAGCGTGCTCCCGCACACCACCACCTTCGCCCCGTCCGGCAGCCGCGCCCGCAGCCGCCCGGCCATCTCCCCCTCGGCCACCGCCCGCACGTCGTACTTCAGGTTCCCCACCACCCGCACCCGCTCCCCGTCCACGCCCATCGCCAGCAGCCGCTCCGCCGTCTCTTCCCCCTGCGCCAGAAACATGGAGACCCGCGCCAGCAGCGGCCGCCACATCCGCCGCAACCGCATGTACCTCGGATAAGATCGGTCCGAGACCCGCGCATTCCCGACCGCTATCGGCACCCCAGCACTCCCGCACTCCCGCAGCAGGTTGGGCCACAGCTCGCTCTCCATCAACACCAGCAGCCGGGGTCGCAGCACCTTCAGGTACCGCCGCACCGCATACCGGAAGTCCAGCGGCAGATAAAAGACCGGCGTCCCCGCCAGCTTCTTCTTCGCCAGCTCCTGCCCCGTCTGGGTCGTCGTCGAAACCGCCACCACCAGCCCCGGCCGCAGCTTCGCCAGGCCCTTTACCACCTCGACCGCCGCCATCACCTCGCCCACGCTCACCGCGTGCAGCCACACCACCTCGCGCCCGCGCACCGCCTCCCTCAGATCGGCCGGCACCCTCCCCAGACGTCCGCTCAGGCCCGCCCTGTACCGCCCACTCACCCCCATCCGCAGCAGCCAGAAGGGCGAACCCAGCACCAACACCAGCAGCAGCGAGCTGTAAACCAGCATCAATCCCGTCTCCAACCGCATTCTCTCCCGTGTCCCGCCTTTACCGCACACGCCAGCGACGATCATAATCAAAGCGGTTATCAACGGCGTCCATGTCCCTTCTCCCCTTCCCGGCGTTGCCGCGTCTCTCCATTAGCATGTCCTTCCGATCCCGCCCCCGTCTCCGCGCCCTCTTCGTCGCCCTCACCCTCTGCACCGTCGCCGTCCACGCCGCCGACAAGCGAAGGCAGGCGCCCCCCACCAAACCCGCGGCCCAGTACCTCGCCTCCGACACCCACGGCAACGAGCACGTCACCGTCGCCGCCGACCCCTGCACCGACCCCAAACTCTGCGACTTCTTCCGCCTGCCCTACCTCCAGCACGGCTTCATCCCCGTCCGCGTCATCATCTCCAACGACTCCGACCACGCCCTCACCCTCGACGACGTCCGCATCCAGTTCATCTCCGCCAACCACGACGTCATCCCCGCTGCCACCCTCGAAGACATCAACCGCCGCCTCTTCTCCACCCGCTCCGCCATGGGCACCAAGATCCCGCTCATCCCCCTCACCATCCACCACACCCCCGTCGACAAAAAGGTCACCGAGGACGACACCGACTTCGGCTTCCAGTCCACCACCGTCAACCCCCACTCCACCGTCGCCGGATACCTCTTCTACGACGTCCGCGAGCTCGACGACCCACCCCTCCGCCACGCCGAGCTCTACCTCAAAATGATCCACTCCCTCGACAGCAAACAGCAGCTCTTCGCCTTCTCCATCCCCTTCGACAAATGGCTCGCAGCCCAGCCAAAGGACGCGCCCAGGGTTCCGCAGAAGTCCACCACCTCGGCCAACGCCCCAGACACCCTCCCTCCACCCCGCTAACCCACCGGCCCGCCGCCGCCCTTCACTGAGCCAGCCCACTGCGGACGCCCTAAAACACCGTCATCTCAACCACAGCCGACCGCACCAAACGCCGTCATCTCAACCAAAGGCCGCAGGCCGCAGCGGAGAGACCTCTGTATTGGTCTCTGCTCCGCCCTGCCCTTCCTGCCTTCCCCGCCCTCCCCACGTCCTGGAGCAGCGAAGCGGGAGGAACCTGCTATTGTTCTTGCCCCAAACGAATTCACCGCAGTCACCCGCACTCCGCGTCTCACCCCGCTACACTAGCCCCACCATGCCCGCTCCTCCCCTCCAGATCCGCCTCGCCACCGCTCGCGACGTCCCCGCCATCCTCGGCTTCATTCACCAGCTCGCCGTCTACGAGCGTGAGCCCGAATCCGTCTTCGCCACCGCCACCGACCTCCACCGCGACGGCTTCGGCCCCGTCCCCCGCTTCCACGTCTTCCTCGCCGACTGGCTCGGACAGCCCGCCGGCTTCGCCCTCTACTTCCACAACTACTCCACCTGGCAGGGCCATCACGGCATCCACCTCGAAGACCTCTTCGTCGACCCAGCCTTTCGCGGCAAAGGCATCGGCAAAGCCCTCCTCGCCAAGGTTGCCGGCGTCGCCGTCGTCGAAGGCTGCCCCCGCCTCGAGTGGAACGTACTCGACTGGAACAAGGACGCCATCGACTTTTATTACGGGATGGGCGCCCAGATGTCCACCGACTGGCGCATCATGCGCGTCACCGGCGATCAACTCTGCGCCCTCTCCGAACGCTGCGACTAGCTCCGCCCGGTGGGGCGGTTGTCTCTGCTTTCTTGCTGTCATTCCAAGCGAAGCGTAGAACCTGCTTCTCGCTTTTGCTGTTGCCTTGCTGTTGCCGCTTCTTGTTTGTCATTCAGGAGCGAAGCGTAGGAATCTGCTTCTCGCTTTTGCTATTGCCACCGCGCTTCTTTGCTTCCCCTGCGTTCGCTTCTCGCCGTCCCAGACCCACTATCCTCAAACCAGCATGAAAAAAATCAAAGTCATCGGCGGAGGCCTCGCCGGCCCGGAAGCCGCCCTCCAGGCCGCCAGCTTCGGCTGCAAAGTCGACCTCTACGAAATGCGCCCCGTCCGCTCCACCGAGGCCCACCAAACCTCCGACTTCGCCGAGCTCGTCTGCTCCAACTCCCTCAAGTCGGAGTCCGAAAACTCCGCCCCCTGGCTCCTCAAACAGGAGATGCGCCAGGCCAACTCCTTCCTCCTCCAGGCCGCCGACGCCACCGCCGTCCCCGCCGGACACGCCCTCGCCGTAGACCGCGAACTCTTCTCCCAATGCGTCCGCGAACGCCTCGAGCAACATCCCAACATCACCATCCACCGCGAAGAGGTCACGCACCTAGACGAGAACTCGCCCGACACCATCACGGTCCTCGCCTCCGGCCCCCTCACCAGCCCCGCTCTCACCGCCGAGCTCACCCGCCTTACCGGCTCCGACCACCTCGCCTTCTACGACTCCATCTCCCCCATCGTCGACGCCTCCACCATCGACATGGAAAAGGTCTACTTCGCCGCTCGCTGGGACAAGGGCACCGCCGACTACATCAACTGCCCCTTCACCAAAGAGGAGTACGACACCTTTCTCGACGCCCTCACCACCGCCGAAAAGATCGAACAAAAACCCTGGGAGCAACTCCCCCCAGACTCGAACCCCACCCACCTCGCCGCCGTCGCGGCCGCCGTCAGCCCTGAGGGCGAAGCGGGTGCCCCATCCATGACAGCCCCACCGTCATGGGTGGGTTCTTCCGGCGCCCCCTCCGGAGAGGGACGCGAAGCCCCCGCCCGTGCAGCGAGCCCACTCCAGTACTTCGAAGGCTGCCTCCCCATCGAAGAGACCGCCCGCCGCGGTCGAGACACCCTCCGCTTCGGCCCCATGAAGCCCGCCGGCCTCACCAATCCAAAGACCGGCCGCTGGCCCTACGCCTGCGTCCAGCTCCGCCAGGAAAACCTCCGCGCCGACTCCTACAACCTCGTCGGCTTCCAGAACCACCTCAAATTCGGCGAGCAGGCCCGTGTCCTCCGCCTCATCCCCGGCCTCGAGCGCGCCACCTTCCTCCGCTTCGGCCAGATCCACCGCAACACTTACATCCACGCCCCCTCGCTCCTCACCGAAACCCTCCAGCTCCGCGCCCACCCCAGCATCCTCATCGCCGGCCAGCTCTCCGGCGTCGAGGGCTACACCGAGTCCATCGCCTCCGGCCTCCTAGCCGGCCGCTACGCCGCGCAACTGGCGCACGGCCACACGCCTCAACCCGCCCCCCGCCTCTCCGCCAACGGCTCCCTCACCCACTACATCACTCACGCCGACCACAAAAAATTCCAACCCGCCAATATCACTTTCGACCTCCTCCCACCCCTCGAAGAAGAGCTCCGTCGAAAGATCCGCGACAAAAAAGAACGCCACCGCCTCCAATGCAACCAAGCCCTCGAAGCGTGGACCACCTGGCTCAAACAATTCTAGAAATCTCCTCCACCCGGTCTATCATCGCCCCATGGCCGTCATCGCGTATTAACCCATACCCAACCAGGTAGTCGGCTCATCTGGAAGAATTCTCTTTAGAGATGGATCTCTCCGAAATACCCTCGCTTCCACAACCCCATGCGACCGCTCAGCCCGACCGAAGCCATTAACCCCGCGATCTCCCGCACCCGCGCCGTCCTCTTCCAACCCTTCCGCCTCGGCCGCTCCTGGAAGCTTGCCTTCTTTGCCTACCTCGCTCTCTGCGGTAGCGCATTCTATCCGTTCGCGTTTGTTTATTTCGGCTTTCTAAGAGTCCCAGGCACCACCACATCCCTGATCTATCTCGTCTGGGCTGGTGTACTCGCAGCTACCGCAATCCAACTCCTCCTTTTCTATCTTGGCTCCCGCATTCAGTTCGTTCTGCTGGACTACGTCCTCACCCCGAGTCCATTGATCGCTCCACTTTGGCGCCGCTACGGCGATCGCACCTGGCGGTGGATCGGCCTGAAACTCGCCATCTTTGTCCCCCTCAGCTTCGCCGTCCTGCTTCCCCTCTACCCCGTCTACATCAGACTCTTCAAGCTCTTTCCCCGCCCGCAAAATCCCCCGCAGCCAATCGACCCGGCAATCCTCGGAGCCATTCTCTCGGCTTACCTCATCGTCGGCGCCGCAATGTCTCTTATCTTCCTGGTCGGGTCCATCCTGTCGGACTTCATCCTCCCATCGATCGCGCTCGAAGATGCCACCGTAAGCGAGTCACTCCGCCGCTTCGGCACCCTCTGTCAGCAGGAGCCGCTCACTCTCATCGGCTATCTTTGCCTGCGCATCCTGCTCGCCATCTGCGGCGTTGTTCTGCAGTACGCTGCAACCCTCATCGTGATGCTTCTCTTCGCCCTCGTCCTCGGGGCCACTGCCTTCGCCGGCTGGTTTGTCCTTCATACCTTGGTTCCAAAACTGATCCTCATTGTCGGTGGAGTCGCGCTCTACCTCGTCTGCCTCGTCTGTCTTTTCTACATCCAGCTCGGAACCTTCGGCGCTCTCAACATCTTCTTCCGCGCCTACTCCCTCTACTTCCTCGGCGGCCGCTACCCACTCCTCGGCAACATCCTTGAGCCCCATCCGCCTCCGCCGCCAATCGTTCAGTACACCGAAGTGTAAAACCTCTACCGTGGAACAGCTGCCAGCAAGCATGCGGTTCAGCGCGCCGTCATGGACACGCTCAACAACGGAGAACGCCGGATGCATTGATGCTTAGGAACTGCTTGCCTGACCCTCAGCATCCCGATCTATCTCGGAGACGGTCCACGCGTCGAGTCTCGCTTCCGTGGAACATAAACGACAGCAGAACAGGTACAGGCGGAAGGCTTGTGCGAGCAACCAACACGGAAAGGCGAGCAGTCGCTATCAGTGCTGCCGCTCCTGGTCCCGGCTCCTCACCCAGACGCAAGAATCCCGTTGATCGCATGCGCATATGAGGCGCCAACCGCGATGATCAGCACTAAAACCCCCACGCATGTCCAGATTGCGATCTTCGCTCCCTTCGACAAGCCCGGCCCCTGCACCTCCCGCACGCTCGCGAACGGAACCTCGACCACTGGCTTCGAACCCACCTGCATCCCGAAGGAATCCTCACCCATCGACACGATCTTTCCCCGCAGAACCGTGCCGTCTGCCTCATGCACCTTAACCCCCTTACCCACGCCCCGCAGCGCAATCTGCTGCTTCGCACTCACCGCGTCAGGGGTCGCTATCGCAAACGCCAGGCGCTCGCTGGCAAAGGTCAGCGCAAGAAGAAGAGCTGTCACTCGGTTAAGTCGCGGCATCAGTCGCATCAGGAGGCTCGCAGTCCTGGGGAGGGATTGGAGAACATGACCCGGCAGCTGAGGGGAAGACGCCGACCAAACTAGCAAACAGCAGCATCCATGTCAATCCTTTCCTGCAGCTTGCCTATGTTTCACGCCCGCCCAGTCGAAGCCGCAAAGCAGCTTCAGCATGGCCATCACGAACGTGCTCGCCAAAACGGAGACTCAACAAATCGCGTTTTAACCCACCCCGATGAACCGGGCTCGTGGCTCGCACCAGCACGCCCTCTTCTCTTCCGCGCCAGCTCAACCGGGCACCGAATGCGCCGCCCCGATAACCAGCAGCACCACAAATGCGGCTGCCCCAATTCCCAGGCCAAGCCCGATCTTGGCGCCGCGTGACATCCCCGGACCCCTCACGGAAGCAATCTTCGCGAACGGGATCGCCTCCGGTGTCTTTCCCTTCTCCTGGAACATAAAGCCCTGTTCGTCGATGGAGATGACCGTACCCCTGACGGCCTTTCCACCTATCTGCTGCACCTTTACCGTCGACCCGATTCCCCGTGCCTCAATCTGCCGCCTCGCGCTGGCCGCATCAGGAGGCGGTGTCGCAAACCCTACCCGCTCGCTCAGAAAGGTGAAGGCAAGAAGAAGCGCTGTCATCCGGCTGAATACCCGCGTCCATGTCATAAGGAAAACTCCCAATTCGTGAAAGAGTGAAGTGAGAACATGGCCCGGCAGCTGAGGGGAAGACGCCGACCAAACTAGCGATCCGCAGCGCCCATGTCAATCCTTTTACCGCACCCTCCTCTTGTTCGTCGCCTGCACCGGATCGGAGCCCGCACGGCAGCTTCAGCATGCCATCATGGACGTGCTCGCAATCGGAGACTCCAGATGCGCCTCAAGCCACCCACCCTGCCATCCCTCGCCCTGCTCTCCGTTCTCTCTGTCGCCTCTGCCGCCCCCCAAACCTCGCCCCGGCCCGTGTCGCCCGCCTCCGGCTTCGCCCACACCGCAGGCCGCCAGATCATCGACCCCGCGGGCAAGCCCCTCCACATGCGCGGAACCTCGCTCGGCAACTGGCTCGTCACCGAGGGCTACATGTTCGGCTTCGAGAACGGCCCGCAGTCCAAATCCGAGATCGAAGCCCTGGTCGCCGAACTCCTCGGCCCCGAGCGCTCCGCCGACTTCTGGCAGCAGTACCGATCCCGTTGGGTTACCGCCGCCGACATCCACCTGCTCCATCAAACCGGCGTCAACACCCTGCGCATCCCGCTCCACTACAGCTTCTTCGAGACCGACGACGCGGAAGGCTTTCGCCTCGTCGACCAGGTGATTGGCTGGTGCCGCACCGAGGGCATCGACGTCATCCTCGACCTCCACGCCGCACCCGGCGGACAGACCGGCGCCAACATCGACGACAGCGCCGGCTACCCGTGGCTCTACAAGAGCCCGCAGTCGCAGGCCCATCTCGTCGCCATCTGGCAGCGGCTCGCACGTCACTACAAGGACAACCGCACAGTGATCGGCTACGACCTGCTCAACGAGCCCATCCCGCACTTCGCCAAGCTCCAGGTCTACAACAGCGATCTCGAGCCCATCTACAAGAAGCTCACGCTGGCAATTCGCCCCATCGACCCAACCACATCCTCTTCCTCGGCGGAGCCCAGTGGGATACCAACTTCACCGTCTTCGGCCCGCCCTTCGACCCCAACACCGCCTACACCTTTCACACCTACTGGGCCCCGCCCGAACAGCTGACCATCCAGAAATTCGTCGATTTCGGAGCAAAATATAACGTCCCCCTCTGGCTCGGCGAATCCGGAGAGAACACCGACGAATGGATCGCAAAATTCCGCACCTTGCTCGACAAGGACGACATCGGATGGACCTTCTGGCCCTACAAGAAGCTGGCCAAGAACTCCGCCTTCGTCACCGTCACACCCCCCGAAGGCTGGGATCAGATCGTCGCCTTCGCCAAACTCCCGCGCGGAACCGGCGCCGCGGAAGAACGCCTCAAGACTCGCCCCGACCAGGCACTCATCGAAAAAGCCTTCACCGCTCTGCTCGACGCCATCGCAGTCGAGCACACAACCGTCAACCCCGGATACCTCGAAGCTCTCGGTTTGCAACTTCCGCCCGTGCGCTAGGAAGGCTGCCCTCCGCAACAGAAAGATCCGGATGGGGACCGAAGCGTGGCGTAACCACCCCCACCATCAGCTAAACTTGAAGAGTTAGGACATGGGTGCCCGGCATCCGTCGGGCGGTTGTCGTTCTCCCCGGAAACCGGGGCGAGAAGGGAAGCAGAATCATTAGCTCAGACCTATCTTCCCTGCCTTGAAGACTTCCCTTCGAAGTAGGGAGTACCCCCTACCTATTCTCTCGTGCTTTCGACACTTTGCGTCCAAAGTGGGGTGGTACCCCCGACCGATCCGCCCTGCTTTGAATATTTTGAGCACGAAGTAGGGGGAGGGGGGAGGTACCTCCCTCGCGTCTACCCCGCCTTCTTCTTATTCCGCGCCTTCACCTTGAACCAGATCGGACTCCCGATAAACCCGAACGCCTCCCGGATCTGGTTCCCCAAAAACCGCTCAAAGCTGAAGTGCAGCGTCACATCCTTATCCGTAAACAGCACAAAGGTCGGCGGAGCCACCGCCGCCTGCGTCATGTAATAGATCTTCACCCGCTTGTTCATCGGCACCGATGCCCTCTGGAAGTCCACCCGATCCAGAAAGCGGTTCATCTGCCCCGTTGATACCCGCTTCCGCCGCTCCCGCGCCACCAGCTCCACCTTCTTGAACACCTGGTTCACATTGATCCCCTCTGACGCAGAGATAAACAGCAGCGGCGCATAGTCCAGGTACTTCAACGCATGACGAACCTGCTCCTCGTACACCTTCGGATCGACCACCGGCTTCCCATCAAACACCCGCAACCCATCCGCCCCCGCCCTCGTCATCAGGTCCCACTTGTTCACCACGATAATCACCGACCGCCCGCTCTCATGCGCGTATCCGCCGATGTTCGCGTCGTTCGCCGTCACCCCCTCTACCGCATCGATAATCAGCAGGCTCACATCCGCCGCCTCCAGATGCTTCCGCGCCATAATCACCGACAGCTTCTCCGCCATCAGCTTCGTCTTTCCCTTTCTTCGGATCCCCGCCGTATCCACAAACCGGAAGCTGTGCCCGCCCCGCTCCACCACCTCATCCACCGCATCCCGCGTCGTCCCCGCAATCGGCGAAACAATCGCCCGGTCCGTCCCCGTCAGCGCATTCAGCAGCGTCGACTTGCCCACATTCGGCCGCCCGATGATCGCAATCTTCGTCTCCTTCTGATCGAACTCCCCGTGCGTCCGCAGCTTCCGCGGCCGCTCCCCCTCGCTATCATCCCCCTCGCCTGTCATCCCGACCGGAGGCGGCGTACTTCCCCGCCGCAGTGGAGGGACCTGCTGTTCGCTCGCCTCACTACCTGTGTTCGTCACCTCGACCGGAGCGCCGCTTCTATTCGCCGTCATCTCAACTGGAGGCCGCAGGCCGGAGCGGAGAGACCCCTGTATTTCGCCTTCGTCTTCCTCCCGCACCGGAGCATCCACCAGCCCATCCATGTCCTCCTCCGCCTCCTCTTCAATCCCCTCCATCCGCTCCGGCTCCACCTCCGGAGCCGCCGGCAGCACCGCAAACACCTCGTCCAGCAGATCCCCGATCCCCGATCCATGCTCCGCCGAAATCGCCATCACATTCCGGAACCCCAGCCGCCGAAAGTTCTCCGCCTGCACCGCAATCTCCGGCGTGTCCATCTTGTTCACCGCCAGAAAGCACGGCTTGCCCCCGCGTAAAAGTAACCGTGCCAGTTCCAAATCCGGCGAAGCCAGCTCCGTCCGCCCGTCCACCACCATCACAATGGCATTGGCCTCGTCGAGCGCCACCTGCGCCTGCCGAAAGATCTCGCTCGGAATCAGCGCCTCGTCATCCGGCACCACGCCGCCCGTATCCACAATCCGCACATCCCGCCCGCTCCACTCCACCTCGCCATAGATCCGGTCCCGCGTAATCCCCGGCTCATCGCCCACAATCGATCGCCGCGACCCCGTCAGCCGGTTGAACAGCGTCGACTTGCCCACATTCGGCCGCCCACAGATCGCCACCAGCGGCAATGTCGTATCCCGCGCCAGCTCCGGATCCACCCCCAGCGGCCCACCCTCCCGCTTCAGGCCGTCTCCGTAAGCGCCCCGCCCATACGCCCCTTGTCCCGCCACTCCCTGTTGCGAAGCGCCATGCCCAGACCCACCCCGCCCCAACTCGACCGACAGCTCCTCCCCAATCCGCTCCGCCTCCCGCCACTGCTGCTCATCCATATCGGCAGGCTTCTGCGAATCTTTAGCAGTTCTCCGCCCCGCCCCGCCCCTATTGCCTGTCATCTCGACCGAAGCGGAGCGAAGTGGAGGGACCTGCTTCTCCCCACGCCCAATTCTCCCCACACCCTTCCGCTGCTCCCCAATCCCATCCGCGGCAATCGTCCGCTTCCCCTCAAACTCCGGAGACCGCCGCGGCGTCTTGGCCTTCCGCTCCGCCTCCGCCTTCTTCGTCGCAATCTTCTTCCGAGCCTTCGGTGCCACCGCCCCCGTCACCGCCCCCCGCCCCCCTGCAGCCCGCGGAGCCTTCCCCTTCTTCGGCCGCGTACTCGCCTGCCGATGCTTCTTCCCCATCCGCTTCTTCTCTTCACGCTTCGGTGCCATCGCCAGTCCAACTCTCTCCCGCTACACCAAACGCCCGCGGAAAGGCTCACCTGTAAGACTATCTTTACTCGACCTCAGAACACGTCAACCGCGCCAGGGAAGCTCTTCAGTCCTGCCCGACACAAACCTGCCCAAACCTGCTGCCCGGTGAGTCCGTTACGAATCTCTGCGGAACCCATGCCTTCGCCCGCCATCGCCGAATTACGGGCACTGACCGGCTTGAGAGGGATCGGAAACCGGTCGCATGACGCGAAAAACCTGTTGAGGGGCGCAGCGTCCGCATGGTATCGTCGCCGCATCCAATTCACCCCGGGAAGTCACCCCGGCAGGGCCCTGAACCACAAGCTCCTCCCCGAAAGATTATCTGGAGAGTGTTATGGCCACAGAGGCGCTGCTTACGCCGATATCCCTGCCCCGCCGTCCCGTCTACCGGCCGGTCAACCGCACCGCCGAACGCATCTTCTTCGGCTTCACCTCCATCCTGCTCTGCGTGGTCGTCTTTATCGGCTTCTCGCCGACCTACTTCCGCGCCGGTATGATGCGCGCCCCGCTCCCCAGCCCCATCCTCCACGTCCACGGAGCCGTCTTCACCCTCTGGATGGCTCTCTTCCTCATCCAGACGTCCCTCATCTCCGCCCGCCGCGTCCACTGGCATCGCTCCCTCGGCATCGTCGCCTTCTGCCTTCCGCCTCTCATGGTCGTCCTCGGCTACATCGCGGCCATCGACGCCCTCCACCGCCGCGTCTCCATCGGTCCCCTCGACCCCGCCGTCTCCCTCTCCATCCCCCTCCTCGGCATCACCTGGTTCGCCGTCCTGATCTTCGCTTCATGGCGCACCCGCCGCCGTCCCGACGCCCACAAGCGCCTCATCCTCCTCGCCACCATCGGCCTCGTCGACGCCGCCCTCGGCCGCTTCCCCTGGGATCGCATGGGCATCTCCCCCGCCGCCGGAGCCGTCACCGGCCTCGGCCTGCTCGTCCTCCTGGTCGTCCTCTACGACCTCTTCGCCCTCCACCGCATCCACCGCTCCACCCTCTGGGCCGCCCCCCTCACCTTCATCGTCGGAGCCTTCGCCGTCCCCATCGGCATGACCTCCGCCTGGCACACCTTCGCCGCCCTCCTAGACCGCACCATCGGCCCACATATCTAGGGCGAGACAGATGGTCTTAAGGCATAAGGGCACCCTGGTGACTCAATCGGTAAACCTCAACATAAATGCCGTCTCTTAGGAGAATTAGGTAGTTTTGACCACTAACAGCTCGTAGAAGGCCAGGCATCTCGTGAAAGTTATGAGGTAGCTGCAGAGAAAGAGTCTCCCTACCGGTTGGGAGGGAAAGGATGCGCAGTACATGCGAACTAGTGAAAAAAATCTCTCCGTCTGCGTAGCTGCGTCCCATTCTGCATTCCAACGATGCAATCTTTATCTCCTGGTTGACATCTTTGATTTGGCACCCACGGCTCTGAAACTTAATCACATCATCGGTGTACGGGGAGTTACCCAGCAGATCTTCAAGTGAAGCTACGTGTGCAGCTTTGAGCAATGCTGCACATTCGTCGCTGATCTCCTTATCAACAGGCCTCGTCCAATCTCTTCTCCCAAGGTGAAACTCAGAGACAGCCTCATATTGACAGCGAGTGGTCGGATTCAAACTCGGCAAACTGAGTACTGCGGCCCCAACAACCCAACCAGCGAGAGATGGCTTTATGAGCCCTCGTGTAAGGAGATCGCCGCGCTCGTCAAAGCGCCACTCACTGTCTGCTAACAATGGATCAGTTGTGACTTGTCTGGATACGATTGTAAACATGTGCAGATCAACAACCGTGACAACAGTCTTGCGATTTCGGTCGTTAGGACCGATAGCTCCGTGGCTATAGTTGATGCGAGTAATCACATAATTGCCGTTCGGACTCACCGTCAGATCAGTGCCGATCGAGACATCTGATCCCTCGTTAGGAACGCCGACAATGTCCAGTGTTCGCTCAGTGGGTGCTTGCGTACTCCAGCCGGCAAGGTGCTTTAGCACCCATTTCCCATCTGCTTGAGGAATCAAGACGAGTAGGCCGTTCTCAGCAGTTATGGCCAAGACGCTAGGAGGAAGCACTATCGTGGGCATTAAGCTGAACCCACTGCGGCGTTCCTTTTGTGCATGAAGCGTGTAGGTGGTCGTCGGAACTGGCGTCTGAGCTGAACCAATGAAGGGCAGCAATGAGATCAAAGTCAAGTAAAGCAGCCGAAATTTCATAACGCATCTTAGCAATGGCAAGAGACTCATATCGGCAACTGCGCCTATGCGGCCGCTCTATGATCAACACAGCCACGTGTCCTCCCCCATCCAAATCACGCCCGCTTCCCCCCACGAAGACGCCGAGCACCAAACCCGCAAGCTTCCCACCCTCCACGACTTCTTCTCCCCCGGCGGCCTCCTCTCCCAATCTTCCCTCGCATTCGAGCACCGCCCCGGCCAGTACGAGATGGCCCGAGCCGTCGAGTCCGCCCTCCACGATAACCGCCACCTTATCGTCGAGGCCGGCACCGGCACCGGCAAAACCCTCGCCTACCTCCTCCCCGCCCTTCGCCTCGCCCGCGAGCGCGGCCAGCGCGTCATCATCTCCACCGGCACCAAGAACCTCCAGGAACAGCTTTTCTTCAAGGACCTCCCTTTTCTGGAGTCCGTCCTCCAACAATCCGGCCCCCTAAAAGTCTGTTACATGAAGGGCCGCGCCAACTACCTCTGCCGCCACAAGCTCTACGCCCTCCGCGACTCCCCCCTCCTCAACGGCCTCGACGAAATCTCCCAATTCGCCCACATCTCCAATTGGGAGCGGTCCACCGAAACCGGAGACCGCGCTGAGATCGACCAGCTGCCCGAGCACTCCCCCCTCTGGCACAAGCTCGACGCCCGCACCGAAGCCTGCCTCGGAACCACCTGCCCCGACTGGGAGCGCTGCTTCATCACCGGCATGCGCCGCAAAGCCCTCGAGTCCGACCTCATCATCGTCAACCACCACCTCTTCTTTGCCGACCTCTCCATCAAGCAGCAGGCCGCCGGAGCCCCCGACGCGGGCATCCTCCCCGAAGCCTGCGCCGTCATCTTCGACGAGGCCCACGAGCTCGAAGACATCGCCTCCAACTACTTCGGCATCGGCCTCTCCAACGCCCGCTTCGACGAGCTCGCCCGCGACACCGAAATCCTCCTCCGCGCCAAACAGGCCACCTCCTCTTCGATCGAGTCCGCCCTAGCCACCCTCCGCGATCGCGCCCGCCTCTTCTTCGCCGCCCTCCCGGCCTCCCCCGCCGCAGACTGTCATCCGGAGCGCAGTGCGCAGCGCGCAGTCGAAGGACCTGCCGGCGCCCCCGCCCAACCCCAGGGCCAACCCCAAATCGGCCGCATGCCCTTCCTCGCCCGACCGGACTTCCTCGAAGCCTCCGGCGATCTCTACCTCTCCGTCCTCAACGCCCTCACCCGCCTAGAGGGCGAACTCGACCGCCTCAAAAACGTCGAAGAAGCTCCGGGCCTTCGCAAGCGCGCCACCGACATCCGTACCCACCTCAAGTTCCTCCTCGAGTCCGACGACCCCAACACCGTCTTCTGGATCGACCGCCGCCCCACCACCGGCGTCCGCAATCTCGCCCGAAACGTGGGTGCCTTCCACACCCATCTCCAGGCCACCCCCATCGACGTCTCCGAGCTCCTCTCCCAAACCCTCTTCGAGTCGTATCCGTCCGTCATCCTCACCTCCGCCACCCTCACCGTCGCCGGCCCTGGCGGCGCCCCCGGCTTCAAGCACATCTCCAAACGCCTCGGCCTCAACTTCGCCCGCGAGCTCGTCGTCCCCTCCCACTTCGACTACGCCCGCCAAGCCCTCCTCTACCTCCCCCAGGGCATGCCCGACCCCCGCGACTCAACCTTCGCTCTGCGTTCGACGGAACGCATCCGCCGCGTCCTCGAGATCACCCAAGGCCGCGCCTTCTGCCTCTTCACCTCCTACGCCCAGATGCGTCTCGCGCACGACCGCCTCCTCGCCGAACTCCCGTACCCCCTCCTCCTCCACGGCACAGCTCCCCGCCACGTCCTCCTCCAGCAGTTCCGCGAAACCCCCAACGCCGTCCTCTTCGGCACCTCCTCCTTCTGGCAGGGCGTCGACGTCCAGGGCGACCAGCTCTCCGCCGTCATCATCGACCGCCTCCCCTTTGGCGTCCCTTCCGACCCCGTTATCGAAGCCCGCATGAAGGCCATCGAGGCCGCCGGCGGCAAACCCTTCTTCGACCTCCAGGTCCCCCAGGCCGTCATCACCCTCAAACAGGGCTTCGGCCGCCTCATCCGCTCCCTCTCCGACCGCGGCGTCCTCATGCTCCTCGACCCCCGCATCCAGCGCTCCCGCTACGGCAAGATCTTCCTCGACTCCCTCCCTCCCTACCGCCGCAGCGAAGACATCACCGACGTCGAACGCTTCTTCGCTAGCTGATCTCCCGTCCGGTGCGCTCTGCATTTAAAGACGCCTCAGCTTGAAAATTTCGCGGCTCGTCCCCTATCGGTGTACTTCTGCGTCATCCAGGCATAAAATCCCGGCATAACAACAACAACAGACCAGATCCCTGTGGGGAGCTTCCTCTACGTGCTCCCACAGCTCTGGCGACATCTTTCCGCTTCGGAGGCCTAATGCGTACGACATCTCGCTTTCTCCTGCTCGTGTTCCTTGTGCTCGGAGGTTGCCGGCAACTCTTCGCCCAGGCCACCGCCAGCGGCAACATCGTCGGCATCGTCTCCGACTCCACCGGCGCCGCCGTCCCCAATGCCACCGTCACCGCAACCGACAAGACCTCCAACGCCCAGCGAGTCGTCACCACTACCCGAGCCGGAGAGTACCGCTTCGACCTCCTCCCCATCGGCACGTACGCCATCTCAGTCCAGGCCTCCGGCTTCAGCACCGCCAAAACCTCCGACCTCCAGTTGCTCGTCGGCACCACCCTTACCGCCAACATCCCCGTCATCGCCGGCGGCATCAACACCACCGTCGAGGTCACCACCGGCAACCAGCTCGTCGATACCGAAAAGACCGACAGCTCCACCGCCGTCACGCCGCAGCAGATCACCGATCTCCCCCTCAACGGCCGCGACTTCGCCAACCTCGCCATCCTTGCCCCCGGCGTCAAGCTCGTCGACAGCTACGACCCCACCAAGAATCGCTACGCCATCTACGCCGTCAACGGGTCAAGCGGACGCAACACCAACACCACCGTCAACGGCATCGACAACAAGGACAACACCGTTGGCGGCGCCGTCATGCAGCTTCCCCTCGAGGCCGTCCAGGAGTTCAAGATATCCACCAACCGCTTCTCCGCCGAGAACGGCCGCAGCGAAGGCGCCGCCCTCAACGTCGTCACCAAGGCCGGCGGCAACGACTTCCACGGCAGCCTGTACGGTTTCTTTCGCAGCCAGGCCATCCAGACCATCAACCAGATCGATAAGGACGCCGGCAACCCCAAGCCCGACTACAGTCGGCAGCAGTATGGGGGCTCCTTTGGCGGCCGCATCCGCCGCGACAACGACTTCGGCTTCGGCGCCTACGAAGGACTCCGCGAGCGCTCCAGCCTCTCTGTCACCGGTCCCGCCTTCCAGGAGCTCACGCTCGCCGTCCCCCTCGGTGCGCAGCCGTCCCATACGATCCCCACCCCCTTCGACGAGAAGCGCTACAACGGACGCATCGATCACGTCTTCAACGAGCGTGAAAGGGCTTACATCAGCTACTCCGCCCAGGACAACAAAAGCAACAACGACCAATCCACCGGTCAGGTCGATCTCTCCGAGGGCAACTTCACCATCAACGACCTCATCCTCACCAACGTCACGTTGAGCTCCATCCTGACCAGCACCATGATCAACAACTTCACCGCAGGTTTCCAGTACTGGAACAACCTCATCGACTCGAAGACGCGCGCACCCTACTTCACCTTCCCCGACGGCGCCAGCTTCGGCACCAACCTCAACGTCCCCCAGAAGTCCAGCCAGCACAAGTTCCAGTTCCGCGACGACTTCTCCTACACCCACGGCAAGCACACGGTCCGTGCCGGCGTCGACTACATCTACGAGCCCCAGGTCGGCGGATATTTCGAGAACAACCCCACCCCCGAGTTCGACTTCTTTGATACCGCCGCCAACATCCTCGCCAATAAGACCCTCTACCCCAACGGCTTTTCCTCGCCGGGAGCCATTCAGGCATCCACCGGCACCTCCGGCGACCCCAGCTTCAACCTCTCCCCCAAGATGTTCGGCGTCTACCTCGAAGACGACTGGCGCGCCACCTCCCGCCTCTTGCTCAACATCGGCCTCCGTTACGACCGCGATATCGACACCTATGGCATCGCCAAGCAGGCCAACAGCCGCACTCACCAGGAGCTCGTCGCCGCCGCTGCCACCAACGTCGCGACACTCCCGGCCGTCGGTCCGCCAACGCAGTACGGCTTCGGCTACACCCCCAGCCTCTCCTACCTCGGCGGCGCCTACACCGGCCTTCCCAAGAACGATAACCTCGACATCAGTCCCCGCATCGGCTTCTCCTACGACGTCTCCGGAAACGGCAGGTTCGTCCTTCGTGGCGGGTATGGCCTCTACTTCGGCCAGTCCTTCGAAAACATTCCCCTGTTCATGATCCAGCAGTCCAACGACCTCGTCTTCGCCAACACCTATAGCATCAACTGCGCAGGACCGACAGATAAGACCTGCTCCTCAGCCAATACAGTTCCCGGCACCAGTATCCTGCTCAGCAACTATCGCTATGGCGTCGATCCGCTTCCGGTCATCCCTCCGGCGGCCCACAATCTCGCTCCCGGCTCGACCGGCCGCCTCATGGATCCCAACTACAGGAACCCGTACAGCCAGCAGATCAACGCCGGCCTCCAGTACGCTCTTACGACTCGCTCAGTGATCGAGATCGAGTACGTCCAGGCGCGCGGCATCCATGAGAACAAGACCGTCAACATCAACCCCACCCAGTACTTCAACGGCGGTATCCGTCCCTTCTCCGCGGCCTTCGCCGCCGCCGGAGTGCCCGTCCTCGGCCGCTTCGGTGAAGAGCGTTCCATCGGCCGCTCCTACTACGACGCCCTCAACGTCAGCTACCGCCAGACGGTCTACAAGCACTTCAGCGCCGTGATCAACTACACCTACGGCAAGGCGCTTGCCTTTGAAGGCAATCCCGCGAGCTTCCGCAACACCGCCACCAACCCCTTCCTCGGCCTTTTCCGCCACCCCGACTTCGGCCGCGCTCCCAACGATGAGAAACACCACATCACCGCGGCCGGCACCCTCACTCTCCCCTTCCGGATCGAGATCTCCCCCATCCTCTCCGCCGGCTCCTCCAGGCCGCTCGACATCGTCGAGAGCACCAGCGATCTCTGGAGCATAGGCTCCGGTCGCGGCAGCCCCCACGCCGTCATCCTCACCGGCTCCAACGAGTCGCCCGCATCCTACGTCGCCTACATCACTGCCGCAAAGGCCGCCGTCGCCGCCGACACAACCAAAAAGACAACCCTGGCCAACTTCTATAAAAACTGTCTCGCCACCGGAACTTGCCGCGAGGTCTCTTACAACTCGTACCACGGCGATCCCGTCATCCAGTTCGACGCCCGCGTCGGAAAGACCATCTCCCTCCACGACCGCTATAACCTCAACCTCTTCTTCCAGGGCTTCAACCTCACCAACCGCGCCAACTACGGCAACAACTTTGACGGCAACGTCAACAACTTCAGCTCCAGCTTCCTCAAACCGCTCGGCTTCGTGAACCCCAGCAGCACGGTCATCCCCCGCTCCTTCACCGGTGAGTTCGGTGCAAGGTTCTCCTTCTAACTCGTACCCCTGGTCCCTCATCGGGACCGATTGGGAGAGGACCGGGGCTCCGGTCCTTTCTTTTTGGCGCCCGCCGCGTCGGTGGCGCAGTGAGGACGCCCGTGCCCCGTAAAATAGAAGAAGGAGCTCAGGGGGCACCGGCTCCCATTGCCGTCCCGGTCTCTCGGGATGCCGGAAGTCCGGGACTGAGGGGTACCGAGGTCCAGACCTAAACCATGTCGATCGAAGACTTTGCACTCGAAGTACCAGGGGGGAGGGGTACCCCGGCAAAAGGAGATCCTCAGTGGGCCGCAATCTCTACATCCTCGCCGCGACCCTCACTCTCCTGGCCGCCGTGTCGATCGTCCTCTCCTACACCAACATCGCGGAGCAGCCCGGTTCCCCCGGCGACGTCGCACTCTGGCGGACCACCGGCCTCGCCCTCTTCCTCGTCGCCCTGGTCGTCGCCCTGGCCGGCATCCTCTCCTCGCTCTTCGAACAGGCCGAGCGCCGCTCCGAGGAGGCCCGCCGCGCCAGGCGAAAGGAAAGGAACCGATAGAATAGAAGCCTCACCCCAAACCATCGAACCCAAGGCAGGGAAGGGAAGTATCAGCACATGTTTGAAGTCACCGTGGAAGCCGGCTTCTCCTCCGGTCACTACCTTCGCAACTACCGTGGCAAATGCGAGAACCCGCACGGCCACAACTACAAGGTCTTCGTCACGCTCATCGGCCAGGACCTCGACGAGGCCGGCCTGCTCCTCGACTTCAAACTCCTCAAGCAGGTCATGCGCCCCGTCGTCGACCGCCTCGACCATCAGATGATCAACGACCTAGATCCCTTCAGGGAAGAGCTCAACCCCTCCGCCGAAAACCTCGCCCGCTACTTCTACCAGGAGACCGCCACCCAACTCCGCGACATGACCAGCGGCCGGGTCCGCGTTAAAGACTGCACCCTCTATGAAACCGACACCAGCTTCGCCCGCTACTACGAATAGCGAACCGCAAATGCACCTCATAGAGCTCTACAAATCCGTCCAGGGCGAATCGAGCCTCGCCGGCCTCTCCTGCATCTTCGTCCGCCTCGCCGGCTGCAACCTCCGCTGCGCCTGGTGCGACTCCGAATACACCTTTACCGGCGGAAAGCCCTTCACCAACGACCAGATCATCGCCGAAATCGAAGCCCTCACCCCATGCACCCTGGTCGAGTTCACCGGCGGTGAACCCATGCTCCAGGCCCGCGACCTCCTCCCCCTCATGGACCAGCTCCTCGCCCGCAACTACACACTCATGATCGAGACCTCCGGCGAGCGACCGCTCGCGGACGTTCCCAAAGCCGTCCACAAGATCGTCGACGTCAAGTGCCCTGGAGCAGGCGCAGCCGCCAACAGCTTCCGCATGCAGAACCTCGACGCTCTCACGACCAACGATGAGGTCAAGTTCGTCCTCAGCCACCGCGAGGATTACGAATTCGCCCGCGACTTCATCCGCACCCACGCCCTTGAGCAGAAGGTCGGCCACGTCCTCCTCAGCCCCGCCTTTACCAAGACACCGCTACCCCTCCGCACCGCCGATAACATGGCCCTCGATCCTCGCCTGCTGGTAAATTGGATGCTGGCCGACGGCCTCCCCGCCCGCCTCTCCCTCCAGATCCACAAGTTCATCTGGGAGCCCATGAAGAAGGGCGTCTAGACTGGCCCTATGTTCCTCCCCGGCCACTTCCTCTTCGCCCCCACCCAGCGCATCCACTTCATCGGCATCGGTGGCATCGGCATGAGCGGCATCGCGGAGATCCTGCTCACGATGGGCTACACCGTCTCCGGCTCCGACCTCCGCCGCAGCCCAATCACCGACCGCCTCGTTGGCCTCGGCGCCCGCGTCTTTGAGGGGCACGCCGCCTCAAACGCCACAGCCTGCGACGTCGTCGTCACCAGCTCTGCCGTGAATTCTTTTAATCCCGAGGTACTCGAAGCCAGGACCCGCAAGATCCCGGTCATCCAGCGAGCGGAGATGCTCGCCGAACTGATGCGCCTGAAGTACGGCATTGCTGTGGCTGGAATGCATGGAAAAACAACAACCACCAGCATGATCGCCGCCGTCCTCGCAGGAGGCGGTCTCGATCCCACCGTCGTCGTCGGTGGCCGTGTCGACGCACTCGGGTCAAACGCCCGCCTCGGCAACTCACAGTACCTCGTGGTGGAAGCCGACGAAAGCGACCGCTCGTTCCTCAAGCTCTCGCCAGTGCTCGGCGTGGTCACCAATCTCGACCGCGAGCACATGGATTGCTATCACGATATGGCAGATATCGAGGCAGCCTTCGTGGAGTTTATGGACCGGGTGCCGTTCTATGGAGCCACAACAGCCTGCATCGATGACGCTCTCCTGCGCTCCGTCCTCCCCCGTGTGAAGCGCAAGCTCTACACCTATGGAGAGCTTGGGGAGGCGGACTTTCGCATGCGCCTGCTGCCGAAGAACTCGGTAGGCCTCTCGAGCTTCTCAGTGTCTTTTGGCGGATCCGAGCTGGGAGCCTTCCACCTGCACGTCCCGGGACGACACAATGTCCTGAACGCGACAGCCGCCGTCGCAATAGGCATTCAGCTTGGCATTGCTCCGGAGCAGATCGCGGTGGGGCTTGATAATTTCCGCGGTGTAGAAAGGCGCTTTCAGATCAAGGGAATCGTGCGTGGGGTGACAGTCATCGACGATTACGGTCACCATCCAACAGAGATACTTGCCACGTTGCGGGCGGCTCGAGAGTGCGGCTATGGACGAGTTCACGTGCTGTTTCAGCCGCATCGCTTTACCAGAACCCGCGATCTCATCGGTGAGTTCTCTCGAGCGTTTGTAGATGCGGATTCAGTAGAGGTCATGGAGATCTATGCCGCTAGTGAAAATCCCATCGAGGGCATTACTGGAGCGACGTTGGCTGCGGCAATCCGGGCGGCGGGCTCGCCCAAAATCGTGCATGCCCGAACCGCGGAAGAGGCGATTGGAAGACTGGTAAGCGACGCTAGGGAAGGCGATGCAATCCTGACCATGGGTGCCGGGAGTATCTCACAATTCGCCCGCAGCTTGCTCTGCGCCCTTGAGACGAGCAACGTGAGTTCCTGAAAGGGTACATGCTGCGGATCAGAGTGAGTCCATAGCGGAAGCCGCGTTATAGTCAGGACGGCTATTCTCGCGCGGCCTTGCTCTGGCTCGTGCGTTTTGTGGGATGGAGTTATCACATGAGGCAACGGTGCTGACCGCGCCTGACGACACGTACGCTCGGGAGCGTACCCCGCGGCGACGCGGGTCCGAACCAGCCTCGCGCCACGATCTGGTCGAAGACTTCGCTGAGGGGGAAGAGGACGGCGGGTACAACACCGGTCGCAGGCGTACCGGTCTGCGTCTCACCTTCCATGGTGGTTTACCGCAGAGCGTTCGTGGCAGGGTGGCGGCGGGCGTTGTGCTTCTTGCCATTTTGGTCGTCGGATGGGCTGCGGCAGAGATGGCACGACGCTTGATCCTGCACGACGAGAGGTTCGTGCTATCTAGTGGCTCCGCGATCATCACCGAAGGCAATCGCCATCTCTCCCGCGCGCAGTTGCTCGAGGTCTTCGGCGGCGACATCGAGCGAAACGTCCTTCGAGTTTCGCTCAGCGACCGAAAGGCTGAACTGGAACAGATACCCTGGGTGAGGCATGCCACTGTGATCCGGTTGTTGCCGGACCACATCAGGGTCGCGATCGAGGAGAGGACTCCCGTGGCGTTCGTCCGTCAGTCTGGACACATAGGCCTGGTCGATGCTGATGGGGTTCTGTTGGACATGGGTTCTAACAGCAGCCGGAACTCGGGTTATTCCTTTCCGGTCGTGACCGGTCTTATGTCGTCTGATCCTCTCTCCGTGCGTGCTGCTCGCATGAAGATCTTTGCGGAGTTTACGAACGATCTGGATGGGGGCGGGGAGAAGATCTCACCCAAGCTCAGCGAGGTGGATCTATCCAACCCGGAAGATGTGAAGGCTCTCATCCCCGATAACGGGACGGATGTCCTGGTGCACTTCGGCGATCGTGACTATCTCGATCGGTACAGGAAGTATCAGGCTCACTTGGGGGAGTGGCGGGCCCAATACCCCAAGCTGGCTTCGGTGGATATGCGGTACGAGCGCCAGGTTGTTCTGGAGATGCAGCCGGGGACGGCGGTTCCGACGGTGGGTCCGGTGGCGGAGCAGACGGAAGCATCCGGGGCGGGCAGCGCCGCGATCCAGCGGTCCGGCACGGCAAAGCTCCACGCGTCACCGAAGGACCTGATCGCAGGGCAGGGTAGGTCGAGAGCGAAGGCGCGGACACGGGTGCCGTCCCGGGGTGCGAGGAAGGCAGGCCACCTATGACGCAGAAGCCGGAGAACCTGATCACCGTGGTGGACGCTGGGAGCCAGAAGAGCTGTGTGCTGGTTGCCGAGCTGTTCGAAGGCGTGCTGCGGTATCGCGGACATGGCATCGAGCCGTCGAAGGGGATGCGTAAGGGGCTGATTGCGGAGCTGGGGCCGGCGGCGGATGCCATCAACCGCGCAGCGTTGACGGCAGAGCGAATAGCGCGAGCGGGAATCGAGACGGCGGTGGTCGGGATCGGTGGCACCCATGTGCGCGGGGTCAACTCCCGCGGCGGCATCAGCATGGGAAGCAGGATGCGCGAGATCACGCGGGAAGAGGTGAGGGCGACGGTCGATCGGGCCCGATCGGTTGCGCTGCCACCGGACCGCGAGGTGCTGCATCTGCTGCCGCAGGAGTTCATCCTAGACGATCAGGCCGGGATTCATGACCCGATCGGCATGGTCGGCAACAAGCTGGAGGTCAACTTGCACATCTCCACCTGTTCGGGAGGCGTTGCACAGAGCGTGATCACGTGCGCCAACAGGGCGGGCCTGGAGGTGCAGGACACGGTGTATGAAGGCATCGCGGCAGCGGAGGCGGTGCTGAGCGCCGACGAGCGCGAGCTCGGCGTGTGCGTGGCGGATATCGGGGCGAGCACGACGGAGCTGGCGGTGTTCTTCGAGGGCTCGGTCGCGCATACGGCGGTGCTTCCGATCGGCGGCGATCACTTTACGAACGACCTGGCGGTGGGGCTCCATGTGACGGTGGAGGAGGCGGAGCACCTGAAGAAGCTGTACGGGCACTGCGTGGTCACCGCGATTCCGCAGATGAATGAGATCGAGGTGGGGGGCAACCTGCTGATCTCTGGAGGTCAGCCAGCGCGCCTGGTGAGGCAGCGGTTTCTGGCCGAGATCCTTGAACCGCGTGCGCGCGAGCTGTTTACGATGCTGCGGGACAACCTGCGGCACGGGGGGGTGCTGGAGGCGCTGGGCGCGGGATGCGTGCTGACGGGCGGCGGGGCCCTGATGTCTGGGCTGCTGGACAACGCGGAGAGCCTGCTACGAGTGCCCGCGCGGGTGGGGCATCCGGTGCCTCTCAGCAGGATGCCAACGGAGCTGGCGGGGCCGGCGTTTTCGGCAGCCATCGGGATGCTGCTGTACACCCACCGGACGCAGGTGCGAAAGGCAAGCGAGGAGCAGGGTCTGCGAGCGAAGCTGAAGTCGATCTTTGCCGGGAGCTTCTGACTGGCTTAGGCCCCCCCCCGTACTTTGGTGTCAAAGTATTCAATTCAGGTAAGTTAGGCTCGGACCTCGGATGTTGCGGATCCCAAGACTCCGGGTCTTGCTCTATTCCAGTATAGCTAGTTGGGGGTGATTGCGCCACGCTTCGCTCCGGAAGGCCGGGGTCCGGACAAAACGGTGAGGGCGTGCCCAGGAGTGAAATTGCAGTGGCGGCCGATGCGGGGGCGCCTTCCCTTTGGCAAGCTCAAGGTCAGGATGCGGGCCTGAAACAGGCAAGTGCAAGAGCAAATACGGGGATGCTGCACTTCGCTCAGAATGACAGCGGGAAATAGGGCAACCCCAGCAGAAACAGAAACAGAAACAGAAAGCAGAAGCAGAAGCAGAAGAAGAAGACAGAAAACAGAAGGCAGGAGACAGGAACCGCAACAGCACAACGCCTTGGAGTGTTGAACCAGCGGTGGTACGCGCGGTGGAAAAGCTTTCCCGGCGGTTTGGCGTGCTTGATGGGAGAATTAAGCGACCTTAGGTATGCATCGCCTCGGGACCACAGGAGACCTTTCCCCATGCCGAACTACCCTGCCGACGACCTTCGCATTTACTACCAAGAGGAGATGCCGCGAGGAGCGCGGATCAAGGTGATCGGGGTGGGAGGTGGAGGGAACAACGCGGTCAACCGGATGATTGCGGCGCGGGTGGAGGGAGTCGAGTTTATTGCCGCGAACACGGATGTGCAGGCGCTGGCGGTTTCGGATGCGGCGGTGAAGCTGCAGCTGGGGGTGAAGCTGACGAGCGGTCTGGGGGCGGGTGCGAATCCGGATGTGGGCCGGCGCGCCGCGCTCGAGGATTCGGACAAGATCATCGAGGCGCTGGAAGGCGCGGACATGGTGTTTGTGACGGCGGGTCTCGGGGGCGGGACGGGGACTGGGGCGGCACCGGTGATTGCCTCGCTGGCGAGCGAGATGGGAGCGTTGACGGTGGCGGTGGTGACGCGGCCGTTTGCGTTTGAGGGAAAGCGCCGGATGATGCAGGCCGAGCGCGGGATGCAGGAGCTGCTGGAGTCGGTCGATACCGTAATTGTGATTCCGAACGAGAAGCTGCTGGCGGTGGCGAAGGATGCGGGCTTTTTCGAGAGCTTCCGGATCGCGGACGATGTGCTTCGCCAGGGAGTGCAGGGGATCTCGGACATTATCACGATTCCGGGGGTGATCAACCGCGACTTCGCCGACGTGAGAACCACCATGGCGGGTATGGGATACGCGGTGATGGGGACGGCGATGCGGTCGGGGGGAAACCGGGCGACGGAGGCGGCGATGGCGGCGATGGCGTCTCCCCTGCTTGAGGCTGGGGCTATCGACGGAGCGCGGGGGATCCTGATCAATATCACGGGGTCCAGCAGCCTGAAGTTGAGCGAGGTGAATGAGGCTTCAAGCCTGATCCAGAACGCGGCGCATGAGGACGCGAACATTATTTTTGGCGCGGTGCTGGACGAGTCGATGGGCGACGACGTAAAGATCACGGTGATTGCCACGGGATTTAAACAGCAGGAGATGCCGGAGCGGCGGGAGCGGATGCTGGCGGAGGCGACGCTGCCCGGGATCCGGTATGACGTCCCGGTGCAGCCGAGGATGCAGACCCAGCGCGTTCCGGTGAGCCGGAGCGAACCCCCCGTGCCGGTGAGGCGGAGCGAACCGCGGGCGGAGCAGGCCTCCGGGAGCTCCGCTGCGACACCGGCAGCGAGTGCGAACGACGGGGCATTGAGGCCGGTGGCAGCGGAGCCGCCGCCGCCGGTGGCAAGGCGAGATCAGCCGGAGATGGGGGCACCAGCGGCTGCAGATCGTGCTCCCTCAGACCGTGGGTCTGGAGATCGTGGGTCTGGGGACCATGGCTTCGGGGACCGTGCCTTCCCGGTGGGAGACCGTCCGCGGGAGAGTGCGCGTGCGGCCGCCCCGACCGAGCTGCTTCCGGTGCCGGCGTCAATCTTCGACGACGACTTTTTCCGATCGGATACGAACCCCCCGAGGCCGAGGTTGGAGGAGCGGTCGACAGAGTGGCCTACAGAGCGTCGCGTGAGCGTGAACTCGGGAGAGGCGCGAGGGTGGGAGCAGCATGACTATTCCGGCCCAGGTCGAGTCCAAGAGGAAGATATGCGGGCCGAGGTCTTCCATGTGCGCGTCCCTGAGCCGAGTGTTCGAACGACTGAGTTCGCAGGCGCGGATACCTCTCGGGCCGAGCCGGATGAGCTGGATATTCCCGCCTTTCTGCGGCGGGGAAACTGAGATGGAGGCGTTGCCGGAAGCCTAACGCTAAAGTCGCAGAGATCAGGTGGCAGGTGGGCCGTTAGATTGGAATGAGGCAGCCGGCCAATTTTTTGAACCATTGCTACTGTTGAGGAGCTCTTTCTGCGAATGACCAAGTTGATCCGGGCGATCTTTGCGATGTGGATAAGTCTGAGCATGGCGGGCGTGTGCCTGGCCAAGCCAACGACGAGAATGGCGTCGAAGCGCAGGGTGGCGGCAGCGGTTCACGCGGGCCGGAGGAGCTCCGGAGTTGGGCGCAGGACGGCTGCTAAAGGGTCTCGGGGTTCTGGGGGTTCGAAGGCAAGGGCGGGACACGGGAGCTCACAGGTGATGGGGCGCGTGCGAGGCCGGCGCGGGCGCGGCGGGCGATCGGTCCTGGCGGTGCGAAGGACACGGTACACGGAACACTTTACGGCCAGCTCGTTCGCGGACAATCTGACGCTCGGCGATGTGACGGCGGGTGAGGATCCGGTGGTGAGGGCGGCCGCGATCGAGGCGCTTGGCAACATGAATGGAACGGCGCTTGCGATCGACCCGTCGAGCGGCCGTATTCTGGCGATGGTGAACCAGAAGCTGGCTCTTTCAAGCGGGGCGGAGCCGTGTTCGACGATCAAGCTGACGGTGGCGCTGGCGGCTTTGGAAGAGGGGCTGGTGAAGCGGGATACGCCGGTGAACCTGGGCGGCGGGTACAAGGTCGACCTGACGTATGCGCTGGCGAAGTCGGTGAACCCGTACTTCGAGGTGTTGGGGCGGACCATGGGGTTCGAGCGGGTGAAGCACTACGCGAATGAGTTCGGGCTGGGCGAGCTGGCGGGGTATCAGATCCAGGGGGAGCAGCTGGGGGTGTACCCGGACACGGAGCTTCCGGCGAAGATGGGCGGGGTGGGGCGGATGTGTTCGTTTGGCGAGAGCATATCGATGACGCCGCTGCAGCTTGGGGCAATTGTGAGTGCGATTGCGAACGGGGGAACGCTGTATTACCTGCAGCATCCGGAGACGCAGGAGCAGGCGAAGAACTTCAATCCCAAGGTGAAGCGCATCCTCAACATTGCCCCGATTCTGCCGGAGATGATGCCGGGAATGCAGGGGGCGGTGGCGGCCTCGTACGGGACGGCGCGTAGCTTGAAGGCGAATTTCAACGCGTTTCCGGTGATGGGGAAGACGGGCACGTGCTCGAACAACGGGACGCGGTTCGGGTGGTTTGGGAGCTTTGCGGATACGCCGACGGGACGCATCGTGACGGTGATTTTCCTGGAGGGCGGACGGCCGACGTTTGGGCCGAAGGCGGCTGAGTTGACCGGACAGTTCTACCGGGCGATGTATGAGCGGAGTTATTTCCAGCCGAGGGGTGTGCCGTTGAAGCCGCTGCCGCCGCCGGTTGCAGCTCCGGTGGCGACGGGTGAGGAAGACACCGGATCGGGTGGGAGCTTCTAGGCAACGTTGAAGTCTGCGGGCTGCGATCGGTTCCGGACTCCTTCCTCTTCCTTCGGCGAGGTCTGCATCGAAGGGAGGGAGGGGAACGATGAAGGTTCTGACCAGCGAAGAGATGGGTGCGGCCGACCGACGTACGGCGGCAGAGTTCGGTATGCCGCTTGAGGTGTTGATGGAGCGGGCGGGGGAGGCGGTGTCCTGTTTTTGCCGGGAGCTGTACCCGGCGGCGAACCGGGTGCTGGTGCTCTGCGGGGCGGGCAACAATGGGGGGGACGGGCTGGTGGCGGCGCGGTACCTGCGGGCGGGCGGGGTGTCGGTCAGGGTGGTGCTGGTGGGCGGGGCTGGAGCGTTTAAAGGTGAGGCGGCGGGGGCGTTGGAACGGCTGAAGCAGGAGAGTTCAGAGGTGGCACTCGAGGAGCTGCGGGCGGGGGCGGAGGCGGAGCAGATGCGCGATTGGCTGGGGTGGGCCGAGCTGGTGGTCGATGCCGTGGTGGGCACGGGGTTCAAGCCGCCGCTGCGAGGGCCGGCAGTGGCGGTGCGGGAGAGTTTGAAGGCAGTTGCCACGCCGGTGGTGGCGGTCGATCTGCCGAGCGGATGGGATGCGGATCGGAGGACGCAGCACGCTGGGGGAGGGCAGACGGGCGAGAGTGACGGGGGTGCTAGGGGGGCCGGGGATGTTGGGGATGATGCGGCTTTTCGGGCGGATGCGGTGCTGACGTTTACGGCTCCCAAGCCGGCTCATGTGTTTGGCCACCTTACGCCGGGGCGGACGTTTGGACCAGTGGCGGTGGCGGGGATCGGGTCCCCGGAAGAGGCGATTCAGTCGGCCCAGAGGCTGACGTGGACGGGCAGTTCGAAGCAGATGATGGCGGAGCCGCGGAATGTGAACTCCAACAAGGGGAAGTTTGGCCATGTGCTGGTGGTGGGGGGGAGCTACGGGAAGGCGGGCGCGCCGTCGATGTCGTCGCTGGCGGGGCTGCGGGCCGGGGCGGGTCTTGTGACGGCGGCAGTGCCGGAGGGCGTTCTGAACACGGTAGCGTCGATCACGCCGGAGCTGATGGTGATGCCGCTGAGGGAGGGCCCGGAGGGGGCGGCTTCGATGGCGAACCTCGATGAGGCGAGGCTGGCGAAGCTGATGAAGGGGATCAGCGTTCTGGCGATTGGGCCGGGGTTATCGACGGAGGGCGAGGCCAGCGAGTTTGCGCGGGGGCTGGTGGGGAAGACGACGGTTCCGGTGGTGATCGATGCGGATGGGCTGAATGCGTATGCGGGGAAGAGCGAGTTTTTGAAGGCGGCGTCCGGGCTGGGGATGGGAGAGGAGCGGCGGCGGACGGTGGTGCTGACGCCGCATCCGGGGGAGATGGCCAGGCTGACGGGGATGACGGTGAAGGAGGTGGAGGCGGACCGGGTAGGGCTGGCGCGGAGGTTTGCGACGGGGCATGGGGTGACGCTGGTGCTGAAAGGATGGCGGACGCTGGTGGCGCATCCGGACGGACGGGTGGCGGTGAACACGACAGGAAACCCGGGGCTGGCGAAGGGGGGCAGCGGGGACATCCTGACGGGCATCGTGGCGGCGATGCTGGCGCAGTTTCCGGAGCGGGTGGCGGAGGCGGTGGAGGCGGCGGTGTATCTGCACGGGCTGGCGGCGGACATCGCGGTTCATGGGGTTGATGGCGGCCTGGCAGGCGGCTTGGGAGGCGAGCTGGGAATGGACGAGCATACGCTGCTGGCGACCGATACTGTCGCGCACCTATCGAGTGCGTTCCGGTACGGGGTGCAGGACAGGGACGGGTTCACCTGGATATGCGGTGTGCATGCGGGCGGGCGGGCGCGATGAGGGCATTTTCACGAGAGAAGCGGTTTCGGACACGGAGTGTGGAGGGAACGATCGCGTTGGGGCAGACGATTGCGGAGATCCTGATGCCCACGCCGCGGATGGCCGTTCTGCGGGGAGAGGTGGGAGCGGGGAAGACGACGCTGGTGAAGGGGATCGCGGAGGCGTTAGGGGCGGCCACGGACGAAGAGGTGACCAGCCCTACCTTTACGCTGGTGCATGAGTATGCCGGGCCGAAGGTCCATCTGTTTCATCTGGACCTGTACCGGTTGGAGACGGAGGAGCAGATTGCGGTGCTGGGGCTCGAGGAGATGAGTTCGCAGGCGAATGCGCTGGTGCTGGTGGAATGGGGGGAGCGGTTTGAGAGCGTGGCGAGCGCGGCGACGGCGGAGATTGCGATGGGTCAGGGTGAGGCGGAGGACGAGCGGCTGCTGGTGGTGCGGTGGACTTGAGTGATCCCATGATGGCTTTGGGGGCGGGTGTAGGATGTGGGCCGGAGATCCTTATGAGCGCACAGAGGCTTATTCGAGCGGTGGTCGTGGGTTGGCTTGCGGTGGGTGAGGGTCTCCTTGCCCAGGAGAAGCCGGAGCAGATGGCGCAGCGGTCGGATGAGGCGTGGCTCGAGAGGGTGGATGCGTCGAAGTATCCGGAGAGCTGGCAGAGCGCTTCCGCGATGTTCCGATCGGCGGTAACGGAGGAGAGCTGGGACAAGACGATCGAGGCGGTGCGGACGCCTCTGGGCAAGGTGGAGACGCGCAAACTGATCAAGGCCACCTACACGAAGACGCTGCCGGGGGCGCCGGACGGGGAGTACGTCGTGATTCAGTACCAGACGAGCTTTGAGCATAAAAAGGAAGCGGTGGAGACGGTGATCTCGACGCGAGAGAAGGACGGCGGCTGGCGGCTGGCGGGGTACTTCATCAAGTAGCCGGCGGAGGTGGACTGAGCCGTGATGGCAGAGAAGCGGGTTCCTCGACTTCGCTCGGAATGACAACAAAAGAGGCAAGGTTCAGCATGATGAATAGAAAGCAGCGGCAAGGTTCTCAGGAGCTGCCGGTGGACCGGCCGATGTAGCGGTAGATGGCGCAGAATTCGTCTCCGGTGGAGCCGTACTCCAGCTGCTCGGCGATTTCGCGGAGGTCGGCGAGATGGTCTTCGGTGGACATGGGGACGGGGCCTTGCCAAAGCTGGCGGAAGGCAGGGTGTCGATCCAGGACGGACGCGTGTTCCGCGTTGACGTAGAGGAGGTCGAGGTGCCCGGGGCGGCTGGCGAACTGCGTCTCGATGCGGCGAAGAAGTTTACGCAGGACCGGCGCTTCGAAAGGATGGAAGAGGAAGGCCAGCGTCGGACTTTCGGGGAAGGCGAGGGTGAGGGCGTCGCCTTCCAGAAGGCGGATGGGTGCGAGAAGATGCTGCGCTTCGCGGTCGCGAGCCAGGGCGACGGCGATGTTGGAACGCGCCACCTGAGCGAGGGCGGGGTTGAGTTCGATACCGGCGACCTCCAGGAATGGGGATCCGGCGGCGACGAGCATGGCTCGTCCCTTGCCGGAGCCGATATCGAGAAAGGTGTAGCGATCGATGGGGAAGGGCGGAGCGGTGCGATCGAGCCAAAGGTCTACGAGCGAGCGAAGTATGGAGGGAGCGACGCCGTAGTAGGCGGTGACGTGCTGGTCGCTGGGATGTCCGGTGAGGAGTTTCGCGGCGGGGATCAGATCGCCGGTCTCGGTGCCATGGGCGGTATCGAAGGGGTGCGGGAGATGGGATGGGCCGTGGATGGGTTTGACGAGTTGCGGCTGGCGGGGCAGCCGGTTTGGCGATCGGCTTGGGGGCATGGCCGGTTAGCGGATCTGCACGAGGTGCGGGTTGCCGTCGAGGCCGAGGATTCTGCGGCCTACCGGGGAGATGCGCTGCGGGCTCCAGGGCGGTCCGGGCAGGATGCGGATGGAGCTCTCGCTTACTGCCTCGAGACCGGCGAGACGATTTTTGATCTGCCCGGTGACGTGGGCTGCGGCATCCTCGGATGGGTTGGAGAGGATGAGTTCGACCGAGACGCGGGAGCGTTGGGGCACACCGGGGATGCCGGCGCCGGGTGCATCGGGGTCGGACGCGACGGCGATGGAGAGGACGAGGCCGAGGTCGACGATGTTGCACGGCAGATCGGGATCGTAGCAGTCGCGGAGGGCGTCTCGAAGCTGGGATTCGGTGAGCATTGGTTGAGTCTGAGAGGCGAAGGTGCAGGCGAGGGCGCTGGGTCAGTTCTTACGATCGACGAGGAACTGCGCGAGGCTCTTGAGCGGGTCGGCGGCTGTGCCGAAGGTATCGAGCGCGATGAAGGCGTTTTGGATGAGGTCCTGGGCGTCGGCGAGTGAGCGCTCGACCCCGAAGACGGCCGGCCAGGTGGCCTTGGTGGAGGCGGTATCTTTGCCGGCGGTCTTGCCGAGCTGCTGAGACTCCTGGGTGATGTCGAGGATGTCGTCGACGATCTGGAAGGCGATGCCGGCGTTTTGGCCGAAAGCGCGGAGGCGGTCGATGGTGGCGGGGGGAGCCCCGGCGATGTGGCCGCCAGCAACGATGGAGACGGTGATGAGGGCTCCGGTTTTGGCGCGATGGATCTGCTCGACGAGATCGGCGGTGGGCTGCTGACTCTCGGACTCGAGGTCGAGGACCTGGCCACCGATCATTCCAGACGTCTGGCCCGGCGCTTGGCCAAATGCTGGGCCCGGCGGGAGCTCCCGATCGGTCTCGGCCGGGGTTGGGCCCACGCCCGTGCCGACGGCGTCGGCCACCTCTTTGAGGATCGCGATGGCGGTGAGAGGGGGGCAGTCCAGGCTGGCGATGGTATGGAAGGCGAGGGTCTGGAGGGCGTCTCCGGCGAGGATGGCTATGGCCTCGCCGAAGAGCTTGTGGCAGGTGGGCTGGCCGCGGCGGAGGTCATCGTTATCGAGGGCGGGGAGGTCGTCGTGGATGAGCGAGTAGGTGTGGAGCATCTCGATGGCGGCGCCGAGCTCGACGGCGGCCTGCTCCTCCTGGCTCGGATGGGGGCGGTGCGGGCTGAGCATCTTCCAGGCCTCGAAACAGAGGATGGGGCGAAGGCGTTTGCCGCCGGCGAAGACGCTGTGGCGCATGGCGCGATGGATGGAATGGGGAGCGGCATCGGGAGGCGGCAGAAGACGCTCCAGGGCACGGTCGGTACGCTCCGCGCCGAGGTGAATCAGGTCTTTTACCGAGAGGTCCATGAAGGGTCGATGATAAATCAGAGGGTGGGGGGCGTGAGGCCGGCGGGGGCTCGCCCGCGGCGCAGAGCTGAGCGGAAGGCGAGCGGGACGAAGATGCAGAGAGCGATGATCGAGATCGCGTCGCCGGCGATCTGGTCCCCTGTGGCGGTGTAGGCGATGCTGAGGTGAGAGGGGCCCGGGGGAAGGTTGAAGGCGATCAGGCCGTCGTCGCGCGGGAGACGATCGACGATGAGGACGCCGTTTTGCCGGACGCTCCAGGCAGGGTAGTCGCGGAGGTCCAAGACAAGCTGCGCAGGGTCGCGGAGGTCGAGGTCGAAGTGAGTGAGTGGTGGACTGGGTGGGTTGTGGACGTTGGGGATCTGGCCGTCCGAGAGCAGGCGGATGGGAGGGTTGCCGGGCTTCAAGGCATCGTTGTCGGCGGTGATGGGGGTGTACTCATCGGTGGGTTCGGTTCCGGCGCCGGAGTGAAAGAGGGCGAGCTGCGCCTGCGGCGTCTCGTTATAGTCGCAGACCTGGCGGAAGGATCGATAGGCGCCGAAGGTGAGGGCCGCGGGGAGAATGAGGGCGGCGATGAGAACGAATGGGGAGCGAAGGTTTACGGACCGCAAGGCGAGAGCGAGGGCCAGGGCGAGAGCGGGCACGAGGATGGCGAGGAGGCGCCAGGGGAACTGGAGGAAGGCGAGCTCGGGAGCGTGCTGCCAGACGGGGAGAGCAAATGGCGTGAGAAGGAGGGCGATGACGCCGGTGAGGATTGCGAGCAGGCTTAGCAGGGTCAGGGTTCTCGGGTCGGGAGGCGAGCTGCGACGGGCGGGGTCTGACTGGTCTGGCTTGGTTGCGGGAGCGAGCTGGTTTGGAGGAATGAGTTGTGGCGGTGCGGCTGGTGTGAGGTTCGGGCTGGAGCGACGGGTTGTGGCGAGCCGTGCAGCGGCCCCTGCAGCGATCCATGCAGCGAGGAGGGCGGCTCCTGTGAGGACAAGGAGGAGGAGGGCGATGACGCTGGCGGTGTGGAGGACGGCATCGTGAAAGGGGTCACCGGTGTGGTGGAAGAGCGTGTTGTCGACGATGCGCAGGCTCGGGATGACAGCCATGGATATCTGTACCCAGCGGCGCTGGTAGGCGGCGGGGACGATGTAGAAGGCGGCGAGGGCGAGGCCGAGGGAGGCGCCGGCCAGATACTGCGCGGCGAGCTGGAGAGGTGGGCGGAGGCTGCGGCTCTCGCGATAGAGGAGGGGAAGGCGAACGGCGGCGAGCAGGGCCAGGGCGTAGCAGCCCATGACGGCGGCGGGCGCGTTGGTAAGCCAGAGCAGAGCAACGGTGAGCGCGAGGAGAGGGACAGAGATACGTGCGGCGGGATGGGGGACGGGCTGCGAGAGGGGAGTGTTCGGATCGGGCTGGGGCGTGTCGAGAGTGTGGGTTGGCGGGGAGGTTTTGAGGGGCAGCGGATCGAGAGAAGGGAGAATGGCGAGAAGCAGGAGTGGGAGCCAGGTAGCGGCGAGGAGTTCCGCGTAGGCGGAACGCTCGTACGCGGTGAAGAGAGTGTAGGGGTTGGCGACGTAGAGGGCTGCGGCAAGGACAGCTGCGTTGGCGGTGGTGTAGCGGCGGACAAGGGTGTGCACGGCCAGGCCGGCGGAGCAGAGGGCGACCCAGGTGTAGAGGATGGGGACGTAGGCGAAGGCCTGGCCGGACGTGGCGGAGGGGAGATGCTGAAGGGCCAGGGTGAGGAGGGCGCCGATGGTCCAGGAGAGGGGCGGGTAGAAGACGAAGCGAGGTTCTCCGGCGCCAAAGGCGGGGGTGTATGCCCAGTGGGGATGGAGGTCTCCGCCGGAGATCTGCCTGGCGGCCTCGAGCCAGCTGATGAGATGGAAGTCAAGGTCGTGTCCGCAGGAGCAGCCGTCGATGAGCAGCGGGAGTATGGCGATGAGCGCCGCGATCGGAACGACGAGGAGATGGAGGCGGCTGCGCATCATCGTTGAGAGTAGCGTAACGGCCGAGCTCCCGAGCGAAAGGCTAGACGCATCGGAGGGGGAGACGCGGAGAGGGAGGGAGCTCTGCCAGGATCGGGCAACCGGGTGCGACTCTTCCGCCACGGAGGACGATGGCCATGACACCGGCTCGCGGGACCTTTCCGTGTTCGGAGTCTGGGGTGAACGCAGCGGCCATCAGGCCCGGATGGAGGCGGTTCATCTGAGTGCAGGGGGTGCGCAGGCCGGTCAGCTCGAGGACCGCGGTGGCGCCGAGGTGGAGACGGGTGGAGGTGGGCAGGCTCAGAAGATCGATGCCGGAGGTGGTGATGTTCTCGCCGAGGTCGCCGGGCTGGAGATGGAAACCGAGGGGGCGGAGGTCTGCGAAGAAGGCGGACTGCAGGAGATGAACCTGGGTGAGGTTGGGTTGCCGCGGGTCTCGCCGTCGCTTATACCGGTGCCGGACGGTGGAGCCGCAGTGAGCGTCTCCGTGGACGCCCAAGCCGGCGAGGAGTTCGATCTCTGGTTGCGGGTGCTTGCTGAAGGTGTGGGTGGGGCTGAGGCTCACGGCGACGACTTCGGCCCGCATCAGCGTGGGTTGAGCGTGAGGGAGTGAGTTGCGGCCGGGCTCGGTGCGGCGTTGTGGAATGGAAGCGGAAAGGTGGAGACGTGGAGCCATGCCGGAAATTGATCGAGGAAGTAGGGGCTGGCGGGATTGCCCGATTCCCCAAGCACGAGATTCAGGGTGCTGGCGTCGGGGTTGGCGAGGTCGGCGGTGAATCGCTCGGAGGGCCCGAAGCTGTGGCCGACCTGCTTGACGGTGGTGCCGTCGCCGCTTTGCGACTGGGACCTGACGCCGGTGGCGGCGCCGACGACCCGGTTGAGAAGGGCGGACTGCGCGAAGAGCGGATGCTGGATCTCGAGCGGGTGAGCTCTGCCGAAGCGCCAGGCGGCGAGATTGGCGGGGGCGTGGGAGTCGGTGAGCGCCTTGTCGACGGCGGCTGCGAGGAGGTCATCCCAGGTTGCATAGGAGGGCGGGAGCCAGCGGGCTGGCGTGTGTACGATCAGCTGCTCTTCGGCGAAGGCGCGCTCGCCCCAGGTGTAGAGCTGCCACGGCTCCGAGGCCGGCCTGGAAGGGGTCACGCTGACGGCTCCGGATGGGAGCCTGGGTGTGAGCAGGAGGGGCCAAAGGGCGGCTCGCGCTGCGTCGACGATGGCTGCCGCGGGGGAGTCGGCGCCGACCACGCCGTTCCAGGCGCGGAGCAGATCCGCTGCCTGGTGCAGGCGCTTCTGATTACCGCGTGAGCCAGCGTGATCGAGGGCGTAGGCCAGACGATGTGCGATGACGCGATCTGGATCGGAGTAGACGTCGCCCTGGATGGCCAGCATGTCAGCCGGCGACAGGTGTTGGCGGCCGGCGAGCAGCTTCCAGATGCGCTCGTTGCGATAGGGGTCGGACCAGTTGTGGGTGATCGGAAAGGGGTAGGCGTCGGGCGTGATGCGGGCGTTCGCCGTGGCAAGGATGCCACCGGGGGGATCGAGCACCTGCGGGAGCTGGTCGTAGGGGATGTAACTGGTCCACTCGTGAGAGAACGCGTCGGCGGCCACTGCGTCGGTCGGCACCGAGCTGAGCGCGGATGGCAGAAGCAGGGGACCGCGGAGGGGTATGCGGCCGGTGGCGTGGTAGCCGATGTGGCCGCGGTCGTCGGCGTAGACGAGGTTCTGGGCGGGGCCGCCAAAGGCAGCGAAGGCCTTTGCGAGCGAGGCGGCATCGGCGGCTGAGTCGATCTCGAGGAAGGGGCTGGTGAGGATGCCGGGATCGTAGACCACCCAGTGGAGAGAGATGGCGCGGCGCTCGGAGGCGATCATGGGCGAGATGACCGGCGTCGGCGTGGAGCCATGCACGGTTGCGATGACGTCAAGCGTTTGATCGGCGCTTCCTCGGACACGGATGACCTCACGCCCATGCAGAACGGGGCGCCAGGTTTCGCCGGCACTCTCGAATTCCTGGCTGTCGCCGGAGCCGCGGAGGTGCTCGATGTAGAGATCCTGGACGTCGGCGCCGAGATTGGTGAAGCCCCAGGCGACGTGCTGGTTGTGGCCGACGATGACGAACGGGGTGCCGGGAAGAGTGACGCCGGCGACATGAAACGGTTCGCCCAAGGTGGCGGAGGCGGCCTCGAGGTTCAGGGCGTACCAGATACCGGGAACACCCAGGCCGAGGTGCATGTCGTTCGACAGCAGAGGCTGGCCGGAGGATGTGCGCGCCCCGGAGACGACCCAGTTGTTCGATCCGGCACGGCAATCGGGGCAGAGGGAGGGAGCAAGCGATCTGGTGAGAGCGAGGAGGTCTCCGACCTCCGAACCGGAGGCGTGAGGGGGTGCTCCGAGTTTGACTTGCGAGTCGTCGAGTGGAATCGGCGGAACCTCGTCGACGGGCGCGGTCAGATCTGGAACTGGCTGGCTGGGGGGGTGATCGCGCCATGATCCGACCGGGAAGAGATCAGACAGCAGCTGGGCGCGCAGCTCAGGGGGCGCGTCAGTTGCCAGGCGAGCGGAAAGGGCCTCGCGGTTGAGCTTCTCGGGAAAGCCGTTGGTGAGGTCTTCAAACATTGCGAGCGAGACGAGGAGACTGTCTCGCGGGAGCCAGGGTTTCGGCCTGTAGTTGAGGATGCGGAACTCGACGGGCAGATGGTCCTGCATGGCTTCCGCTGCGGCGTTGACGCCCTCAGCGTAGATTTCGAGCCAGTGAAGCTGGTCGGGCGGGAGCTGGGTGACGGCGCGATCGGCGGCGGCGCGGATCTGCAGGATGCGCTGCATCCGGTCGTGCTGTACGAGCCGCGATCCAAGGATCTCGGCGAGCTCTCCCGATGCGTGACGGCGCAGGGTGTCCATTTGAAACAGGCGATCCTGTGCCGTGACGTACCCCTGGGCGAAGATCAGATCGTCGAGGGAGCCGGCGCGCAGGGTCGGGACACCGTGCCCGTCGCGCGCGACGGTGACTGGAGCGCGGAGGCCGGAGACGGAGAGGGCGCCATCGAGTTGGGGAAGAGCGGCGTTCATGGCGCGGCTCATCCAGAGGCGGCCCGCAACGAGGCAGGCGATCAGAAGCACGCAGAGAAAGAGTGCGGCTGCAGCGGCGAAGCGGGGCCAGCGGCGGCGGCGAGGCTCCGGATGGGATGGGGGCTCAGAGGCTGGAGCAACCTCATCGCCTCGGAGCTTTCGGGTGAAGGCCAGCGGGTCGTGGGCCAGAGGGTGCGGGGGGAGTGGGTGCTGCGAAGACATGCGATTATCCCAGTTTAGACTTCAGTTTGAGGGAGAGGGAGGCTCCGTTTGAGTTCGGCGACGATCTCTCCGGCGGCTTTGCGTGCCTCGTCTTCGCGATCGGGGGGAAAGCTGATGGCGCCGACGCGAGCGTGTCCGCCGCCCCCGTAGCGCTCGCAGATGGCAGCCAGGTTGACCAGGTGGGTGGTGGGGAGCGTGGTCCAGGGGTTGGTTCCGACGGAGACCTTGGTGCGGAAACTCGACCGGCTGAGGCCGACGTTGTAGGTGCCTAGGGGATGCAGGTAGTAGGGGATGAACTTGTTGTAGCCCTCGGTCGGCTGGTCGGTGATGTCGAAGGTAATGACGTCGGAGTCGAGCACCGATCGGGAGCGGATGAGATCGATGGCGGCGCGGTGCCGCTCCATCAAAGGCCCGAACAGATGTTGGACGAAGGGCTGATCGAGCACCTGCCCGAGGGACATTTCGGTCAGCAGGGGGATGATGCGCTTGACGAGATCGTCGTCGGTCGAGCTTTCGATGATCAGGGTGAGCTTCATCGCCGGATCGCGCATTTCAACGGCAGCTTTCGCGCTGGTGTACTTTGCTCCGTCGACGATGTTTGCCCAGTAGATGAGGTCGTCGAGGGGGCTGATATTCATGCCGAAGCGGGTGCTGGCGATGTGAGCGATGAAGCCGGTGCAGGAGATGTAGCTGGGGTCGAAGAACTTGCGGGGGGGTTGCGAGCCGTCGGCTTGGGCACGCTCGAAGGCGGCCTGATCCTGCGGAGAGAGGAAGGCGCTGAGGTGATGGTCGAACCACCAGGTGACGCGGGGAGAGGCGGAGAATTTGAAATCGACGATCGCGTTCTCGTCGTCCGGGGCGAACTCCGACTCGTCGAAGAGGGAACCGGCGCGGTGAACGAGGCCGCGGTATTCGTACCGGAAGGCGTTGCCGATGCACTCGCGGTGGAAGCGAGTGAAGAGTGAGGCGGAGCATGCTCCATCGAAACAGTGATCGTGGTAAAAGACCCGCAAGCTTGTCCTCCGACTCAGCCAATCGCAGCCGAGCGTTTGATTCAGGATACTTCGCTTCGACATGCTGCCGAGCGACCGCACACGCACAGGACAGGTACTATTCGGAGAACTACGCAATGAACGGAGTTCCCCCCTTTGCCTGAAGACGACCTGACCGCAAGCGATCCGAGTTCAGCCGCCAGCGATGAGATGGAACGGGACGGACCGGAGCCTTCTAACTCGCAACGCACCGTTCGGTTTGTCTTCTTCGGTGCGGACGGTTTGCGTGCCGGATGGAGCCTGCTGCTGTTTCTGCTGATGGTGGCGGGACTCTTCCTCTCCGCGCAGGGCTTGCTGAGGCACGGGCGAAACCAACGGGCGACGTCCGGTGCCGCGGTGCAACGACCGGAGCAGAGCGTGACAGCGGCTGTCCGGGGCGACGGGGTTCTGTTCCTGATCGTCGGGATCAGCTCGTTGGCGATGTCGCGGATTGAGCGGCGGCCGCTGGCTGCTTACGGACTTGGGACTACGCGAGGCGGGGTGCGGCAGTTTGTTGCCGGGCTGTTGTGGGGGCTCATCTTTCTTTCCCTGCTGGTTGGCGTGCTGAGGGCGGGGCATCTGCTGGTCTTTGACGGGCGACTCCTTTCGGGCGAGTCGGTGGTGCGGTTCGGGGCGGAGTGGGCGGGGGGATTTCTGCTGGTGGGGCTGTTCGAGGAGTATTTTTTGCGGGGGTATCTGCAGTTCACGCTGGCCCGGGGCTTTTCCGGGGTGTATGGGGTGATTTCGAAGAGCTCTCACCCAGATGCTGTGGGCTTCTGGACGGCAGCGGTCCTGCTCTCTTTTGTGTTCGGGCTGGGGCACGGGTCGAACCCTGGCGAGTCGTCGATCGGCTTGCTGACGGCGGGTGCGGCGGGGCTGGTGTTTGCCTTCAGCCTGTGGAGGACGGGGTCGCTGTGGTGGGCGATCGGGTTCCATGCGGCGTGGGACTGGGCGCAGTCTTTTCTTTATGGGGTGGCGGACAGCGGGATCATGATGCAGCACCATCTGTTCGCGTCGCACCCGGTTGGCCGGCCGATCCTGTCGGGCGGGCTGACCGGGCCGGAGGGCAGTGTGCTGGTGCTGGTGGTGCTGGGGCTGGGGCTGGCTGCGGGGGTGATCCGGGTGACGCTGGTGCGGGTTCGGGTGCCGGGGCGAAGCGAGACGGCGCTGCTTAATGGCGCTGCGATTCCAGCACGGCGACACGTTCGCTGAGAGCTGCGAGCACGCGCATGTTGGTGAGTTCGGCCTGCGCTTTCGATTCAGCAATGGCCGACATGAGGGCTTTGAACTGCGCCTCGTTCATCTGGTCAAGAGCGTCGAATCGGACCTCGACCTGCTTTTCAAGCGAGCTCAGCCGACCCTTCAACTCACGCACATCTGGCGCGATGACATCCTGGATCAGGTGCTGAATGGTTTGGATCACATTGCCGCTCACGTTTTCATAGTAACGCGGGCGGATCTTCCGGGTCTCGAACGGAAGCGCACGTCCCGATTTCCGGGCGGTCTAGGACTTCAGCCGGGTGAAGAAGCTGAGCTTGGTGATGTCGTTGAAGATGACGAAGGCGGCGAAGACGACGAGGCAGACGAAGGCGACCTGGTAGACGCGTTCCTTGACCTGCTGGTTGACGTCGCGGCGCATGACCGACTCGATAAGGAGGAAGAGGATCATGCCGCCGTCGAGGATGGGGATGGGCAGGAGGTTGAAGATACCGAGGTTGAGGGAGATGTAGGCCATCATGCCGATGAGGGGCATCCACCCGGGCATCCCGACGGCCTCGTGGATCTGGCTGCCGATGCCGATGGGGCCGGAAAGGGAGCGGACGGAGACCTGGCGGGTGAACATGCGATGGAGGACTTCGCCGATGAGCAGGGCGGCCTTTTTGTTGAACTTCCAGGAGGCGACGACGGCCTGGTTGAAGGGAAGGCGCTCGACCTTGGCAGGGGGCTGCAAGGGCTTGAAGCCGAGCTGGAAGTACCTGGTTCCGTCGCCGGTGTCTCCGAGCACCGGTGTGAGGTGGATGGGGATGGAGGCGCCGTTACGAAGGACGACGAGCGAGACGGGCTTGCCGGCGGTATCCTGCAGATAGGCGAGGAGGGCGGCGACGGAGTGCAGATGGAGGCCGTCGATGGACTCGATCTGGTCTCCGGGCTGCATGCCGGCGCGGGCGGCGGGAAGGTTTTCTTCGCCGGCGAGGCTCTTGACCTGCACCGGTGTGGTCTGCATGGAGGGGATGAAGCCGAGCTTATCGAGCGAGAAGCTTTCCGGGTCGCCCTTGTTTTCGACGGTGAAGCTGGTGTCGGTGCGTTTTCCATCGTGGAGATATGAGAAGGGAATCTTCTGATTAAGATTCAGGAGCGATCGAACGCCGACCTGTTCCCAGGTGGGGTTCTCTACTGTGTCGTAGTGGACGATGGTGTCGCCGGCCTGGATGCCGGTGCGGGTGACGAGCGATTTTTGGGTGATGTAGTCGGTGTGGGCGGGGCTGGAGAGGTACTCCTGCACCTCGTTATGGAGCATGGAGACGCCGGTCATGAGGGCGAAGGCGAGGATGAAATTGGCGACGGGGCCGGCGAGGGCGATGAGGATGCGCTGCCAGCGGGGATGGGCGTTGAACTCGCCGGGATCTCCGGACGGGGCTTCGCCGGGGTTATCGCCGGCCATCTTGACGTAGCCTCCGAGGGGGAGGACGGAGAGGCGGTAGTCGGTGTCGCCGCGGCGGAAGCCAAGGAGGCGTTTGCCGAAGCCGATGGAGAAGACCTCGACGCGGATGCCGCAGAGTTTAGCGACGGCGAAGTGGCCGAACTCATGGACGAGAACCATGATGCCGAGGACGACGAGCAGTTCAAGGATGGTGGACATGCGGGAGAAGGAACCTCGGGATCGGGGAGCGGCCGTCAGGCGGCGCTGAAGGTGGATTGCGCGATGATCTCGGCGGCGCGGGTGCGGGCGACCTGGTCGGCCAGAAGCACCTCCTTAATAGACGAAGGCGCGGCGAAAGGGGTTTGGCTCAACACCTCGTCGATTGTACGCGGGATGCCGAGGAAGGTAAGGCGACCTTCGAGGAAGGCGGCCACGGCGATCTCATCCGCGGCATTGAGGGCGATGCAGGCGGAGGGACCGGCGGCGGCGGCGTCGTAGGCGAGGCGGAGGCAGGGGAAGCGGGCCAGATCGGGCGGGGAGAAGTCGAGGTGGGAGAGCTGGGCGAGGTCAAAGGTGAGGGACGGAGCGGTGGCGCTGACGGGAGGTGCGGGGGGACGGTCGGGGAAGGCGAGCGCATACAGAATGGGGAGGCGCATGTCGGTGACGGAGATCTGGGCGAGGATGCTGCCGTCCTGGAATTCCACCAGCGAATGGACCGTGCTTTGGGGGTGGACTGTGACGCGGACCTCCCCGGGGGGTAGGGAGAAGAGCTGGCAGGCCTCGATGACCTCGAAGCCCTTGTTCATCATGGTTGCGGAGTCGACGGTGATGCGCTGTCCCATGACCCAGGTGGGGTGTTTGAGGGCCTGTTGGGGGGTGATGTGGGCGAAGTCGGCCAAGGGGGTGTTGCGAAAGGGGCCACCGGAGGCGGTGAGCCAGATCTGCTTGACCTCGGAGGGCTTGCCGCCGCGCAGGCACTGGTGGATGGCATTGTGCTCGGAGTCGATGGGGAGGAGGGCGACGTTGTGCTGGCGGGCGGCGGCCATGATAAGGCCGCCGGCGGCGACGAGGCACTCCTTGTTGGCGAGGCCGATGGTCTTGCCGGCGAGGACGGCGGCGAAGGTGGCTTCGAGACCGGCGACGCCGACGATGGCGGAGACCACGAAATCGACCTCGGAGAGGGTGGCGACGGCGACCGTGCCGGGGGCGCCGTGGAGGACTTCGGTCTGGCTCAGCCCGGCGGCTGCGAGGCGGCTGCGAAGGGTGGCGGCCAGGGATTCAGTGGCGACGGAGATGACGCGTGGGCGCCAACGTAGGCACTGCGCGAAGGCGGTCTCGAGGTTGTGGCCGGCGGCGAGGGCGATGGGGAGATAACGGTCGGGGAAGGACTCGCAGATGGAGAGGGTGGAGGTGCCGATGGAGCCGGTGGATCCCAGGATTGCGAGTTTCTTCACAGGGCTATTTTCGCAGATGAGCTATCAGGTGTGCTGCGCTGCGAAGCGAAGCATGAGCCAGTTGCCCGTGTTCAGGATGAGCAAGCTTCATGAGCGAGATGGTTGCACAGGCGAAAGGGCGGAATACAGGGGTTTCTCCGCTCCGGTCGAGATGACGGCGTTTAAGTGAGCGCTTGTGTGAAGAGCGTTACTGGCGGGGGAGGCGGGCTTCGAGCGAGGCGAGGCGTTCGCGGATGTCGATCGCGAAGTCCAGCTTTTCGGAGAGGTGCTGAATCGATCGAGCTTGGTTCTCATCGCGCAGATGCATCTCCTGCCGCAATGAGTCGAGAGACGTTTTCATCTCGTTGCGCAAGGAATCGACCGAGACCTTCACCGCCTTGAGCTCGGGAACGAGCAGGTCCTGCATGACCTCACGCAGCGAATCGACGACTGTCTTAGCGGCTACTGACATAGCTTGAATATACTGCACTTGATTTAGAAGCGGCCCAGGCCGAGGTAGTCCTTGAGGGTGAGGGCGAACCAGAGGACAGGGGCGGCGAGGAGGAGGGCGTCGATGCGGTCGAGGATGCCGCCGTGACCGGGGAGCATAGTGCCCGAATCTTTGACGCCGGCGCCGCGTTTGACGGCGGACTCGAGGAGGTCGCCGAGCTGGGCGGCGATGTTGAGGATGGCGGCGAGGGTGAGCGTCTGCCAGATGGGTTCGGCGATGTGGATGAGGGTGTTGCCGCGGGCGGAAAGCCGGTCTGAGATGACGATGAGGAGGGCGGCGGCGGCCAGTGAGCCGAGGATGGAGGCGCCCGAGCCCTCCCAGGTTTTGCCGGGGGAGAGGCGGGGGGCGAGCTTGTGGCGGCCGAAGGCGCGGCCGATGTAGAGGGCCGCGGTGTCGCCGGCCCAGACGGAGAGCATGAGGAGGAGGACGAGGGCAATGCCGTCCTCGTGCTTCCAGAGGAGGGGGACGAGGGTGAGGGGGTAGGCGATCCAAATCAATCCAAACAGACCCTGGGCGGTGTCGGGAAGGACCTGGTGGAGGGGCGAGCGGAAGCCGTTCCAGGCGAAGAGGGCGAGGGTGAGGGCGCTGAGGACGGGGAGCTGGGCTTCGACGGGGAAGTTGGGGAGGGTGACGACGAAGGCGAGGGCGGTGGCGAGGCTCATCCACCAGAGCGGGATGCGGAGGGTGGCGCCGTGAGCGCGGGCGCCGACGGCGGCGAGCTGGAGGTATTCGAAGGCGGCGAGCTCGGCGACGAGGGCGGCGAAGAGGGTGATCATCCAGAGCTGGCCGAAGAAGAAGAGGGCAAGGACGGCGGCGATGAGGATGAGGGCGGTGAGGATGCGTTTCATTGGGGGGTCAGTGGCAAGGATACATGGGTGGGTCTGGGTGGAAGTTCTGCATTGCGCCTGCGAGAGCCAGCCATAAGTTCATGCAAGCCGACTTGAACGAAGCCGCTGTGCGGCGGACGCATGCGCGTGCGCTGGGCTGGCGGCGGTGATTTTGATCTAGCGTTTGTCGCAGAGAAGGAGGATTTTCTGTGACCCATTTGCGCCAGATTATGCTTGAAGAGTTGGAGCGCCGCAAC
>JAABUL010000470.1_pt1 | contig 85961 bp, 98 predicted proteins | sample 5559151 | NCBI WGS metagenome assembly JAABUL01 (sample SAMN10711876, study PRJNA513368) | rock metagenome | isolation source: Antarctica rocks | place: Antarctica: Victoria Land, Pudding Butte sud
GACACCCTCGGACGTATATCGCGTTTCCAAAGCAGGAGCAGCTTCGGGAGCAGCTTCCGCTACCAGAGTGCCGAGAGCGAAGCACAAAGCGTAGGGTTCTATGACGGAGGGGAAAGCCTGCAGGAAGACCTAGACGAAGAGGGAAACAAACGCTGGCGGCACCACGACTACCCAAATCCGCTGGCTACTCATCGTTCTGATACAGGCAGCAGCCCCAGAGCCGACCCAAACCTCCAAGATTATGAAGCAGAAGCAGCATCTCAGGGTAGAAGAGATGACAGGGCCGCACAATATCCAGGCGTCGAGACGCTACATTCTGGTGGGGAGAAAGGAAGCCGAGCGATGGGACTAGGTTACCTTACGGAACAAGCAGAAAGGAGCAGAGATATTGGCGGAGGAGAGGAGAGGAGACTAGTAATGGGCACCAAAGAGAAGCGACCTGTGAGCGTGGATGCTCATGCTGGGCTGAGGAGGGGGAAGGGGAATACGAGTATGAGGGGGGATGTTAGAGATGTTGCGTTCTTGTAGTTTTTCTCGCCAGGTCGATTTGAGCATCTCGTTCGGGCTACCAGACCCTCCTACGAAGCGTTTTTCTGAATACTCATTCAATAGATACGTGGCTACGAGTTGGGAGATGCTGGTTTGGCAGGCACGGCTGATTACGCTACTTTGTAGTAATGTACCAAAGTAATACTAGCCTACTAGCGTAATTAAACTAGCGTGCCAGGGGGGTTCTCAGTAAATCAGAAGAAAAAAGGAAAGTGAAATCTATCAACTCCCGAGTGTTCATGGGATGTGTGTGAGGCCACTCACTTAAGGTAAGGTACTCACTCCTCTAACCCCAAATCTCAAGAAATCCAAAAACCCCAATCAATTGGCTGAAACGACCAACGTAAGATTGCTCCAATTCACAATAAAGATATATTCCATTTCCATATCCTCAGGAACCCCCCCCCCCACACACACACACAAACACTGCAGTCTCCTCCCCCCCTCCACAATTTTTCAAAATTCCTGAATCCTAAATCAATTTGAACGGGAGAGCTGTAGGTGTGTGTGAGTCGAAGCATTAGGTTTTCGGGGTTGGTATGGTTGTGAGAAATGATAAAACGATATCCAATCTCTCAGCCCCCCACCGGACCCCATTTTTTTTTTCTTCTTCTCATTTTCATCTTCGAGGATACTGTACCGTAGTTAATCAAACTCCCGGAATAAAATCATGCTTCACCACCAACGCCCCACCAAAAAAACATCACCTCTGACTTCACCCCCCCCCCCCCCTTCCACCACCTCTCAAACCAATAATCCAACCCGCTCCTTTCGTCATCTTCCCCCCCCCCCCAATCCGGCATCTATCCGACATCTCACCCACACCCTTCAATTCGATCTCGCAAAAAACCCTAGTAAGTAGTAACCCAGCTAGCTATTGCTGTTCCCCTGTCTCTGTTTCTGTCCAGTTCTTTTCCGTTTACATTTGGCAATGCCGGTCGTGATGGACGCAGAGAGCTTGCTTGCTTGCTTCGTTTGAAGATTTAGGGGGGGAGGGGGTGAAGGGCTGTGCAGGTGGTGGGCGGATTACGACCGAGGGTTAGGGCTAGGGTTAGGGTCGCACAGGAATGTGAGAATCACGGGTTTGAGGGGTCGAATTTGCCTGGGTACGAGGGATTGAGGATGGGGGAGGTAGGTGGGTGGCTTTAGGGCAAAGTCGGCGGGGTAGAGGGATAAGCGTGAGGGAAATGTGGAAGGAGTTGAGGGAGATAAAGGGATGGATTGAGGTGGTGGGGGGGGGGGGGGGGTTGGGGAGTGTGCTTTTGTTGCGAGTTTTGAAGATTTGGTGGATGGGCTGTGTTTCAAGTCAAGTGTAGAATATAGCAAACTCAGTAGGTGTGTTTGTTTGCGAGGGGGGATGGGGGGTTGGCTTTTTAGTGCCGTAGAGTTCTTGAAGCATGTTCAGGGGCTTGTGCAGATCTTCGCAATCTTGTGTCTATTTCGAGTAACATCTTTCCACGGGTCAATCGCTTGTGTTTTCGCTCGAGTGAGAATAGTTTTTCGTCGTTCCTCACTCGAGAACATTATGGGAAAATTTCCAATTTTTCCACCAGGCATCCTCTGCGAAATAATCTCGTATATGTGCTCAATCTTCAGAAAATGCTTTGCAATGGTACCCATTCCACTAGGCCTATCTCAAAGTCGTTTGCGTGGAAATCCTAGTCAAGTCGCGCAAAAAATAGCAGTCACGTGGCGGACCATCAGACTTGCCCTCGTTGGATCTGTTTGCCATTCATGCAATCTGCAGGCTTCAAGTCCACCACCATCCTGTGTGTGAGAGTTGCTGAAATGGTCTTCGATGGTGGTTCGACCAGTTCAATCAATGCGTGGAAGAGTCGTGTAGTCTGAATGATGCCTGCACGTTGGTCGTAGACAACCGATCTCTCTAGGTCTCAATTGAAATGCCAGGATCGATCCTTTTCACGTTCCTTCTCAATTTGTTGCCTAAGGAACATTTTCAATTAGCTTTGTTCTTTCACCAGTCCATAAGGTTGCATTAGACAGACCAGATTCTTGTACAGGCATTTGCGTTCGGAAAGCTGAGCTCGAAACGATCCCCACACAGTGAGGTCCAGACAATGAGTGAATCTGATCAGCTATTAGCATCGGACGCTGTTCAGTGAATGCTAAACGCTCACCTTGATGTTTCTGAAACCCATGTTCTTGTTCAATGTGCGTCTCATATATAACCTCATGGTCTTTGTTCTTATCTATGAAGAGAAGGTATGTTTTGCTCTGAAAATAAGTCAGCGTTAACAATGTAGCACTAGCGGACCATTGAAATGGTCGGTGGCAAGCCAGTGCTGTACTCATCAGATATGTGAGGTCTACCATGCTTATACGAACGGTGTAGAATCCACTTCCTAACTCGTGCCGTTCATTATTCCGTACCTCGTAGAGTGTTGCAGACGTGAAAGACATGCAAGATATTCGAACCCGACGAAATAATCTTGTCTCTTCATCCTTAACCTCAAAGCGTTTGCGCGTGAGCGAAAACTGATCTCCGGCTGTACGTGGTAGAGGGTGGGAAGCATGAACGACCATAGGCTGATCTTTTGTAGACGGATCAATATCAGGATAAACCTCTGTTACCCTTCTGAAATTTATTCCGCATGCCTGACAGTCTACGTCTTCAACTCCAGAGCCACTGGTGGTAGTATGGCAACTGGGACAGGTTCTATAGTAATGCCCGGGATGTTGAAAGATCATACTCATTTCAACCCTCTGCCCTGGTAGAAAACACAAGTCCCAATCGCTTGCAAGGTCAATGTCTCGTTTCGTACTGGTTTCCTGTATGACAAATTCGCCTCTGTCAATCTTTCTAGGTCCTATTTTTGTTTTTCTCATGTTAGATTTGAGCACTGCAGTCAGCGCCTGCACGGGCGGTTAGTCACTAAAATATCAACAACCGGAATAGATTTTACCTCGGCAGACTGGATGAATTCAAGATGGAAAGGCGTCGCCTTCCCTAACGCATCGATCATGTAAACCGGCTGTTGTCGATTGATCTGCGCTGGAATGTGCGTATCTGTTCCTTGAAGCTTGCGTACCACCTGGAAGATTTGAACATTCGTACGCCTAGGAGCCAGTCAGTCCGGTGTAAAAAGATCTACGAGGTATGACCCTACATAATCTGTGCTGTCATTTCTAGTAAATTCATCCCCTGATGAACTCCACTACATAAACGTTAGGGCCATGTTGATGTGTGACGATCCAATTTTCGGAGTACTATACATACCCAGTAACAAGGTGTGTGAGTGTTGCAAGTTTTCCTATGTATTGAAGAGACGATTCTTGGACCATGCCAGCCAGTGTATTGTGATGGTGGTCATTTTTGCGGCCTTGCATAGAAGTATTGTTCCTGAAGGAACCAATATCAGCTAATGTATCTTATAAGCTTATGTGGCTGGAACGTACATTTGAATAGTTGCGATCAATATCTCGATAGAGCTTGTATGAGCCCTAAGACTGGCTTTGAAATTAGCAACATCATCTTGCTTGTACACAGCCCATCTAATCTTCATCCAGCCATTCTTGACCCTCGATCCAGATCCATCCATTCCTAGATATGGCTGGTATTTCTGTATTTTCTGATAGAAATTATCGATCGTGCGTTGGCATTGTGAAGCCGCTTGCTGTAGTGCAGTACCTTCCGACTTCTGATCCTCATCAAGCTCGACCCTCTTGACGCGAAGAAGGGCAGATTCGAGGGTATAGAGCTCTTGAACTAGTTCACGAAAATCTGACCCCGCTCCGCCGCTCTCTTGAAGGGCCTTGATAACGGTCCCAACCAGCTCAAGCGCTTTGACAAAGTCGCCAGCGGAGAAGCCAAACCCTGCAGACATCCTGCTTTCGATATAGTATGACTGTACAGATAGTGGAGAGTTCTGAACTTAACTAAACCAGTGTGGAATATCTACACCTGTCGGCGAGAATAGTGATAGACCTCTAAGATCTCGACACGTTGATGAGGTGGGGAGTGAGCAAGCAAAAGATGTGATGGAACGATGACTTGACAGATCGAAGGGACGAGGGAATTATTGCAGAGACGGGTCTATTCTCCGAGGAGTTCGAAACCCTTCCCAACAGGGCTGTCCGTGCAGGCTCTTCGATGATAGGTTCTGAGCCTATTCGCACGTTCAGAGTAAAGCTAGGTTGACATCTTGTAACAGTTCGAAAAGCTTCTGGGGTATTTACAGACGCAGAGGCCACAAGCGCGCTGAAGCAACATTTGGTCTTTTGCACATCGCAAGGCTGCTGTGAGGCAGTGCACTCCTCAGGGCGTGCAACCTCAAGTACCGGCCAGATCATCTTGCTTTCGCTACGCCTGCAGCAAGCCGAGACTAACTGCATCCTGGAGCTATCATCAGAGCCACTGCTTTCATATCTTGCAGAGGCACTGCAATACCCAGCCTCCGCAATCACCATGCAGCCTTCCATTGCCCAGAAGGTTGACCACAAAAGTTAACTTCCCAAAAAGAAACAAATTCCCCTGTATTCGAAAAGCCCGCACAGAAAGCGTAAAAGAGGCTAAAAATTCATCATGATACCAATTTTTAACAATCTAGATAACCAGCCTTGATGGTATGATAGACTCGAGTCCGTGTCGAGTAATTCACCTTCAACTACCCTAGTCAATCAAACCTTCCGGATTGAGAAGTGACGAATGATATACCTTTACCCTAGGTATTATCACATCAGCTACCCCTTTCAGATCGTAACAAATCCGAATTTCTGGGATGTGGACATGTTTGAAGATCTGGATTCCCATGGCACATTTAGGAGGACGACAGTTCATATGGCTTGGGTAGAGTCACAACTCCGCGCGGGGTTATTTCTTCGAGCAAGTGTCGTGCTACTGAGGATTTATAGCGTTATATTTTTATACGTAAAACCGTGTAGATGTGATAGTGGGCTTGCTCGAATGTTTCTTGCGTAAAGCAACCGCCTACACGAGCCCCTGGACATCATCGATCGCTGGGGATGAGCTCATTCTATCACAATATAGCGGCGAAAGGAAGTACTTAAAGCGTCCGAGGCACTCAGTCCGTCTTGATCGTACACTCCATCCAGTAATCCAACCCCTCCGATAACCTCAAACAGCCGATGTCAACTGTCGTGCGAAACCGCCAGCAATACCCCGTTTCCTACACAAACAATTGCAAGTATAAGCAATACCGCTGCCCGATGCATCCAGCCCAGATTCTTCGTCCTCGCTAGCATGGTCCCTATGCCCACCATGGCAAAAATCAAGCTACAGATCACGCCAACCATCACCCCCAGGTTCAAGGCCAGGGCGCTTTTCCTACGTCCTGTCGATGTGAGGGTGGCCGCAAGTCCGAGGAGGACGAAAGAGGCACCGAATGAAGCAATGCAGAACCGGAATAGGAGGGTTTCACGGGATCTGTAGACATTTTCGTTATGCCTGTTTGAAAATGTAGAATAATGGTGTCTTGGGTCTTTGATTCCTGATTCTGGTGACAGGTCATCGTCGAGGTCCGTGTCATATTCTAATGAAGCTAGATGGCTGAAGTAGTCATTTAGAAGTGGGTCTTGTTCATTTGGCGCTGGCTTTGGTTCCGAACTCAGCCATGATCTTACTCTTTGCGAGGATTCCTTTACGCGCGAGGCAATCGAAGTGGCAAGCTTGGATATCATTACGGTGCCGGGGAAAATGTTCGACTTATTTGGGTCCACGAATATAGTGTACACTTCTTCCTCAGACCCTTCATCACCGTCGTCGAATTCATTCCAATAACGTCGTTGTGGAGGCCTTGGCGCCTGAATAATCTGATCGCTAATTGCATGCCTTCTGCGTAACCGCCGCTTCTTCTTAAAAGCGCTTAACGGAGGGGACTCAAGCATATCTGGCACGGACGTTGAGGTTCTCTGGGTCCTTGCAGATTCAGGACTAATTAGAGTGGTGGCTGTCTTTGGCCTCGTATGCTTGGCGGATGCCGGCACTTTCCGTATGTCCTGTTTTAAGGCTGGAAGCTGCAGGGAGGTTAGCAGAGACTAAACAGTACCCAGTTGAAACCTACCCAGAATGGAGCAGGCATGCCTTGCGGTTTATACAAGGTCGCCACCGCATGTGTCTCTAATGAAAACCCTCGGACCCTCTCCGTCTATTTGGCTGTTAGTGTTGATGTAGGGAACGGTACTGACAATTTCTTACTAGGTGGCTCTCATCAAGTGAAGCTATAAGATCTTTAGAAGTTTGGCCTTCACGCCTGATCTCCATTAACGCGTATGGAAATTTCTCAAAGCCAGTTTCCCCTTCTTCGATAAACGTGAAAGGACCAGCGTCGCTTGTCAAGTCTTCTTCAGTGCATCTTTTCACTGAGACATCTTTGTCTACAGTGACCCAAAGACCACCTGCATCGCTATTACTAAGGCCAACGAAGCGTGTACGCCTCATATACAACTGAACCAGCGGCTGAACCTTACTATGGGCAGAAAACCATGCGCGTATCATCTCATGATCTTGACCAGTATCTAGCTCCTTACCTGCAACACCATTCGCTGCCACGGACTGAGAGGACTGCCTTCGCTTGAATGAGAGTGAAGGATCTGTGCTGAAAAGTTGGCGGACAGCCTTTTTCTTCAACCTTGCTCTTTCAAATATATTTTTCTTACGTATAGATCGGTCTGTTGGTTCAGACAATATGCTTACGACGGCAACTGCTTCACCAGTCGAACAGTATCTGATACTCGCAGCAGCCTTCTCGGACGCGCTTCCCGGTAAATTCTCAGAATCGCTAATGGTAGTACTGCTTTGACGTTTAGCAAACTGCTCTAAATCATCGCAGATAATAACACCTGTTTCTTCATCGGCCCGACTAGCGGCCGTACTCCAGTGGCTGTTTATGGAGCCACTACGAGATGATCTTTGACTGGATGCATTAGGTGGTGATGGTGTAGTATTGCTTGTCTTATGGAGCCTAGTGTGCTGTAATAGAATTACATGGACTTGGATCAAATTGTCTGGATGAACCCAGTAGACTGCTTTACCGGCTATACGGCCAAGCGGTAGCACAGCAAGGGCTGTGTCGAAATCAAGGTTAGATCCGTTTTCGCACATTGAATGTATGTCCTCTGCGCTTGATGTAGAATCTTTGTCATCTTGAAGCGGTCCGTGGGGATTGGGACCTTGGCTGGGCTTCGAATTTGGTATGACCTTATTCCCAGATTGGTCTGCTTCTACCGAACCTTTTATCTTCTCTGCCGACCTGGACTGCCAATTAGTTCCGGCCTTGAACGGGGCACGGACTGCTGCCAGAACCTCGGCCCACTGCGCCAAGAGAGGCTCAAAATCCATTCTTGTGAAACTCGTGAGCTGGTCAAGCACCTCCCTTCGGAATCGTTTTCCGAGATCTGAGGAGCCCGTCCATTTCTTGTACTTTTTTAGGAGCTTCTGAAAAGCCAAACGTTGGGCTCCGACAAATCTTGACAAGGCTTGGATGTCTTCTCCCACCCTTGGTACAATGTTAGCGGAACCGTCTATGATGTGTGATGATGTGACGTACTTTAGAATAGCATCTTCAGCTTTGGAAAACCTCTCCAGGCGTCTCACTGATATCTTCGCTTGTTCTGAAAAGACATTGCGCTGTTTCAATTGAGCAACTTGCTTACCAAGGTGCGCTGTTGGTAGCCCATGTAAGCCAAGTCCATGCTCAAGTCTTGGGAGAGGAACACACTCAGCCTTCTGGCGATTTCGCCCGACTTGCTCTGTACGAACAAGTCAATTCTTTGATGCTGCTGGCGCAGCTCGTTGTACAATTCATCCTCAAAGTCTTGAAGGGCTCTCGCTTCGTTCTCATGGCCGGGAACTGTAATCGATTGCGCCTGGTCTTTTGTGGTGCGAACTTTGATTAGATGCTTAATTTCATTATAATCAATGTTATCTAGAGATGCCTCGTCAACAACGAGTCATCCAAGCTCCGAGAGAGGAGCGCTCACATGTTGCCCACAATGGTATTGACCTTTGCCGTAGGGTGTCACCGTATTTCATATCCTCGGTTTGTGCTACAACAGAAAACGAAAAGAATGTGGGCTGAAGACTTGTTAATAGAAGACGTGGGAATCAGTTCAACGACCCGAGGGTGCAGGAAGGTGCATGAATGGTGCAGGTCATAAGAGTTCGACTGATAAGCTACCCTGGGACTTGGACTACATATAAGATAGCAATGCTTACTAGAGAAGAAACGCCTAACAAGATATCAATTGGGGTCTAGAGAACGATTCGTTTCCCTATCACAAGCGTGTGCAGCTCGCCCAACAACTTAAGGTAAGAATAGATGAATTGATGTGCAATACACTCCAAACTCGTAAAGCATTAAATGGAGGAAGTTGACAAATTAAGTTGGATGGAAACTTTTCGAGAGGCTCGAAAGTTTAAATATGATACGTCAGAGCTAAGGTAGAAGGCGGATGGGATACTGACAACTGTATTCTAGATCAGAAGTAGGTAGATCGTTTCCGATGTTATTATTCAACTGCATGATATATGCGAATTCTTTGGCCAAGAAAGGAAACTACTAATACACACTTTGAATGACAATAAATATCCAGTCAATCTATGGAGCACGCGAGCAGTGGTATTAAGAAGACAAATTGTGAGATTGAGGGGTCAACTGCAGTAGGTTACAGTATAAGCGATTCGTTTGGTAGATGCAGGCTTGACAGACTACTGTAGGTAGGTACTTTAGGTACCATCGCTCAAATAACCGCATCCCGTATTAAAATATTCCATTATCATGCATGCATTAGTGTCAGGCTGCGAGGTAACATTGCACATCCACCTTCGATTATTACCACTCATCCATCTGCGGAGCACAATTCATTGACCGTCATGGCACCCGGGTTACTAACATCGCCCGCAAGCCCCTCCTCTCGAGCACCCATACCACACCCAATGGCAGCAGATCCCCACCCGTCGTCAGATCAAGCCCTATTCACAACGCTTTCATCATCGCCCCACGCCTTCTTACAACCATCGCCGAGCCTACATGCCGCTACCCTGGTACTCGCCAAACGCTTCCTCGACCCTCTCGCCACATCTACCAGTGAAGCCCAGGCGCAGCGACAGAGGGATGCGAGGAGAAAGCGGAAGAGGGGTGAAGCTGAAGCAAATGACTCCCTGCGCATGCTACGGATGAAGCAAGTGCACTTGGAGGGATTTGCTATCGAACAAATCTGGGAGCAGGCGAGGAGAGTTTTAGATGCCAGCCGACAGGAGGTGGAAAGGCATCTGCCAGATGTTCTACCTAAAAGAAACGGCGAGGATTTGTTACATGAATCCGCAAATGGACGGACTGCTACAGAGGAAGGGGCAAAGACGCTGAGATTTGACGAGGACGACCTTGAGGTAGACGAATTAGACGGAGACATCGATGTTGACTCACGTCACGCTGATATGAAGGATGAGGTCGCAGGAGACGCACTTGATGAGCATTCAGAGGGTCTGCTCTCTGGCGAAGACGAGGACAACTCCGAGATGATGGATGAAGAGGACCTAGCCAGCGATATAGATCCTGGAGCAGAGGAATCTGACCGCGAAGATCGGCCAAGTGAGGTTTTCGTCCCGGACAAGAACGGCTTGAACGATGGCTTCTTCTCCATCGATGATTTCAACAGGCAGTCTGAGTTTCTAGAAGAGCAAGATGCTCGAGGAGAGCCAGATGCCCCAAGTGACGAAGAGGAAGTCGATTGGGATGCGGATCCCCAAACACTAGCACTAGCAAAAGGCAATGGCAGGGAATCATCAGACGGTGGAATAGAAGAAGATCGGGACGAGGACGGTGACGGCCCAACTTTCGGCAACGCTGACCTTGATGCCGCCGATTCCGACCCCGACGCCTCCGATGCGGGAGTCCCCATGGAAGACATTAGCTCCATGGCCAACACCAACTCGATCCAATACGCCGACTTCTTCGAACCCCCACCCCGCAAAGCCACCAAATCTCGCCGCCGCGCCCTTCCCAAAACCCAACCTCCACCTGCCGGCCCCGAAACGGAAGAAGACCTCCAGCGCACTATTTCCGCCGTCCGCCGTGACATCTTCGACGACGATCTCACCCCTGATGAAGACGCCTCTCCTGACCCCGATGCCGGCACCGACCCGCACTCCCGTCGCTCCAACCACCAAAAACGCCAAGCCGCCCTCGCCTCTGAGATCCGCCGCCTTGAAGCTGCCAGCATTGCTAAACGCGACTGGACTCTGTCGGGGGAAGCCCGCGCTGCCGACCGTCCTATTAACTCCCTGCTTGAAGAAGACCTCGAATTCGAGCGTGCGGGTAAACCCATTCCTGTCATCACGAATGAAGTAAGCGAGGACATAGAAACCCTCATCAAGCGGCGTATCCTAGCCCGAGATTTTGACGAGGTGATTCGGCGACGGCCGGGAAATCTAGCTACCGGTGATGGCAAGGATGTCCGACGCGGCCGCATCGAGCTCGACGACACCAAACCGCAGCAGAGTCTAGCTGAGGTATACGAAGCCGACCACCTCAAAAAAGCAGATCCAGAAGGGTACGTGGACCAAAACGACGAGAAACTCAAGGCCGAAGAAGCAACCATCGAGCGCCTCTGGAAAGACGTCAGCGCCAAACTTGACGCACTCAGCAGTTGGCACTACAAGCCCAAACCCCCTCAAGCAAGCATCAACGTCGTAGCCGACGTGCCCACCATCAGCATGGAAGATGCACGGCCCAGTGCCGGCGGCGATGTGGGCGGAGCGAGCATGCTTGCGCCGCAGGAGGTATACAAGCCAGGGGATGCGGGTGTAGACAAGAGCAAGGAGGTGGTACTGAAGAGTGGGATGCCGGTAGGAAGGGAGGAGATGACTAGAGAAGAGAAGTTACGGAGGCGAAGAAGGGCCAAAGAGAGGATCAGAAAGGCTGGTGGGACTGTTGAAACCCCAGCGGACAGTAAAAGGGCTGTTACGGGCATTGGGAGGAAGGCTAAAAAGAATGAGGTCATTGGGGATTTGAAAAAGGCGGGCGTGAGAGTGATTGGGAGGAAAGGAGAGCTGAGAGATGTGGAGGGCAAAGAGGTCAAGGAGAAGGGTGGCATGGGAAGGGGTGCTGGGTTTTTGAAGCTCTGAGCATTTGTACTGCACGGGTTATACTGCATTGCGTAGTAGATAAAGTAGTAAGCAGTCAACTGAAACCGACCAAGCTTGCTAAGCTTATATAACAATGGTATAAGTAAAATGTTAGACTATTGTTGGACTGACTACATAAAATCAAGCACATATGTAAAGATCTCCAGAATCTGGTTACCATGCTGTGCATGCGTCGCTTTAAAACGCCAAATTAAAGAAAACTCTTGGTCGTGATCTACCCAAGAAAGCTCGTTTCGCATCGTATCTCGAAGACCATTTGCGAAAGCGCGCGATGTTCTGAGTTCTCGAAAGCTATATCATATCAAAGAAGTGAAAAGGGTGAGCTGGGAGCGTTTATTATATGAGCAAAGGTGCCGCACCGCCGCCGCCGCCGCTCACCCAGCTCGCTCGCTAAAAGCGGCAAGATTCAGGAAAGCGACCGAGCCGGGCGCATCTCCGCCGTCTTTCCGCGCCATCTTGCATTTCCGCCCGCCCGCCCCATCTCCTGGTTGTAACGAACCAGCCAAACCGAAAAATTTCATCGTGGACACTCAAATTCCCCATCCCACAACAACCGTGACCCAAACCCCCAAACCATAATCCTCAAACCCTACCACCTCTCGCCCCACACACCCTCAACCACCCCCTCCCCACCACTCAACCACCACCATGCCCCCCCTCACCTCCCTAATCGCCGGCTTCACTCTCACCTCCACCGCCCTCTACCTCTCCCTCCTCACGCATCAGCGCTCACGCGCCCATCAAGCATTCCTCCTCCACGAATCCGCGCTCCTGCTCGACTCCCATTCCTCCCCTACATCGACATCTCCACCTACAGCAACAAACTCTCCAGAAGCGCAGTGGCAGGTCAGAGACGCTGGATGGGTGGAGAGGTGGAAGGATGGCTGGAATCGGGAGGTGGAGGGGTTGGTGAGGGGGGTACAGGGGGTAAGGTGGGGGTGGGTGAGGGAGGGGGTGGAAGGGAGGGGGAGGGAGTGGGGGGAGGGGGGGAGGAGGATTTAGGGGAGGCAGGAGGGCAGGGGGTGCAGGGCGAAAGGTTTTGGGAAGGGTTATGAGGAGGCCGTGGTCTTGAGGCCGTGCTTGTACTTTATGGTTATCGGGGTAGAAGGCGTGAGCATGGCTGCGAAAAGCTGGGTTCTATGTATACCAAGTTTACATAAACGCTACAGCTTCCGAAGGCCTCTCAGTAGGATCATGCTACATTATCGTCTGGACTATATCATCTACGAGATTTGAAGAATAGGGAAAGGAAAAAACGAGGGCGAAATCGAGAGCTTCGGTCTTGGCGAAGTTGCCCGTGCAAGCTCAAGATTACGGAGGCCAATTGCGCCACGAAACCATCCGATGGACTAGACAAACTTATTCGTATAATTATTATCAACGCCAAGGAGTTGCATGAAGAGTGAAGTCGGGAGCACAGTTCCAATTCTCGATTGGCTTGCTCTCCTAAACTATTGGCACACCACAAACCTCCCAGAGAACCATCTTACCCACTTACCTCCACCCTCCCCCACCTCCCTCTCCACCTCCCTCCGCACCACCATCCCACCCAACGCTCCTCTCCCTCGCCACCACAACCCTCCCTCCACCTCCACCTCCCCATCATCTAACCCACCATGGCCGGCGGCGCCCTCAAATACCGCCACCTCGACCGCAAATCCTCCCACCGCCAAGCCCTCCTCCGCAACCTCGTAACCTCACTCTTCACCCACGAATCCATCAGCACGACCTGGCCCAAAGCCAAAGAAGCCCAGCGGCTGGCCGAGAAGCTAATCACGCTGGGCAAGAAAAACACCGACGCTGCCAAGCGCAAGGCCGAAGCCATCTTCTACGTACGCTTACCCATCCCCCCCCCAAAACCCCACCCCCCCAAAACAACTAACCCCCCTACCCCCAACAGGAACCATACACCCACCTCCCCCGCCTCTTCACCACCCTCCGCCTCCGCTACCTCCACCGCCCCGGCGGCTACACGCGCGTCCTACGCACCGAGCCCCTAAACCGGCACCACGACCAAGCGCCCAGCGCGATCCTGGAGCTCGTCGACGGGCCCAAGGACATGCGGTTTGCGATGACGGCGAAGACTCTGATGCGCGAGCGCGCGACGGAGGGGGGGGTCAGGGAGATTACGGCGAGGAATGTGGGGAAGGTGACGCGGTTTCGGGAGGGGGGGGTGGAGGAGTTGGAAAAGGCGGTTCGGAGGATGGAGACGAGGAGGGGCTTGGAGGGGGGGAAGGGGGATGAGCGGGGGGTGGAGGGGAGGTGATGGGAGAGGGGAGGGAAGGTGAGGCTATGGTATAGTTGTGCTTCGGAGGTAGATGAGAAAGGGCTTGGGAGGTTTTGCGAGGAGTGTGATCTCAGGTATCAGGCATGTGCGAATATTCAATACTTTTGACTGTGGATCTCATTTCTGCCTCCTATTGAAATCGATTTCGCAAACATTACATTTCACACTAAGACATGTCCATGCATCCATGTCGACAAAAAAAAAGAGCGCCATAAAATGCATTCCCTTCCCCCGTCAAACAGCCAATGTGGCTCTTCATCTCTGATGCATGACTTTACCCAAAGAATAAACAGCATGGCTTGCAGCAACAAGCCAGCCCGCACAAAGTTACCCGCGCCCAACATCACACAGATACCATTGTCAACGCCCAGGCAGATGGGTGCCCTATATTTTTGTATCCTACCAATGTATTGCTAACCCAAACACCATAACAAGGCCCTTTGCAGACTAAGCCTATCCGCTAAACGCCTGCCTGGCCGGGCATCGAGTAGACACCGTTTTGAAAGCTTGGCATGGATTGCCCATTGCCCATGGCATGTAAGTTCATATTGGCATGGATGTTCATAGGCAGAGAATGTTGAGTGTCGGGCATGCTGGGCACATCTAGCGGTGGTGGCTTGGGCGGAAGGTTAGCTGGTGTTCCCCATTTTGATAGGGAACTCTGGCCGGGCGACTGTGAGTCAATTGTCTGGGATGAATTCTTTCGCGTTCCGTAGGATTTGGAATCATGGCCTGGAACAAACGATCCAAGTCCAGGCATGGGTGACGCGAAAGGCATACTGGGCGTTGAGGAAGGATGTAGATAAGTACCTGGCTGTTGACTATAGGGCTGAGTTTGACTGCCATTGGACAAAGTTCTGCCGCCATAAGCTGCGTTTGGTAAAGGAACGAATCCGGTGCTCGGTACAAAGGCTCTAGTTTGCGGGTTGAATGCTTGTCGATTGTAGCTTCCCGGGAGAGGATGGGGCGCCTTCCCTCCAGGTGCATTTGGCTGATATGGCAGTTGTCCATACTGATAAGGTACTGCAGGTATACCAACAGGGGGGCGGTCGTGCATCTGAGGAGGATACATTGGTTGCTGATTTCTTGACAGCTGGTAGGAGTATGGCAAGCCATTTTGCGACCATGGCTGATCCGGCATTTGAGGCTGAGGCCTTGATAACTGAGCATGGGTGCTTAAGGCCGGTGACGACATAGCTGGGGAATGATGACCAATCATCGTTTGTTGCATCGGTTGGTAATATTGTTGTGGGATTTGCTGATTGTACACTCCAAGACCGTTGATCTGTCCATTCATGTTGGACCCGCTCGTCACTGGACTTTGTTGCATGGCCATCGGATAAGCTGGTGTACTAGGCATAGAATGGTATCCTTGGTTGTATCCCTGTTGAAGCATGGGAGGGCTCAGGTTGCCGGACGGACCCATTGCATTAATCTGTTGTAGTCCGTAAGGACTGAAGTAGGCGGCCGAAGTCCCAGCTTGATCGAATGTAGAAACAGGATACTGCATGGGGGGATAATATGCATTGTATTGTGATCGTGCATGAAATCCATCATCATTGTTTCTGTGCTTCTTTGTCTTTTTCTTCTCATTTGCTGAACCGGTACGTGATACTTCGTTTGAAGGCAGGATCCCAGCAGTGGCATCTCCGTCAGCATTGTCATTATTTTCAAACCCCTTGAATATCCGTTCTCGAGTCTCCTTATACTTTGCCTCTCTTTCCTCACGAGTCATGGACGCCTTGTCTTTTGCATTATTAGAGTCGGTTGGCGACGCAACACCCGTACCTTGCTGACTTCCGTCTTCAGCTTCAGAACCTGACTTAGACGGAAATTTGGAGCTATCATTAGTGACAGCTCCCGACTCGTTAGCCTGACCATCTTTTCCTAATCCTGCACGACGCATGATCTTTACGGCTGGCTGAGATACTGGAGTGGGGTCGGTAGAGGCAGGAAGCCTTGGTATGGCGCTTAGAGGGCTAGGCCTTTTTGGGGTGTTAATTGGTGAAGCAGTCATTTATGGATGGTCTATACTCACAGCCGACAGTACGGAGTCCGATACAGCCGCACAGCGCTCACAGCATTATCGACAAAATGGGTCAATGCATAATAATCAGCTAGCTTGTGTGTAAGCAGTCTGTAAAATGAATGACAAGAGGGCAGATCAAGAATTGGTTCTCTGGGCTTGCTGTTAGCTTTGACAGTAGTACGAGGCCTGGCAGATTTACGTTGAATCTCGAACGAACTTGATTATAGTCTCCTCCAGCTGCAGAAGAAAAAGGCGATCCTTTTGTGATTCAAGAGCCTCGAATAATTTCTCATCGGGCTCTAGGTATGTATAACCAAAACATGAACCATTCGTAGCAATACTTTCCGGTCCAGATACAGTGTCTGGTGCCGGTAATGTAGGTATGAGAGGAGCGAGTGACATTTGCTGGCCCTCCTCCTGAATTCCTGGTATACCTCGCCGGCTAATGGCATGGGAGCGATGAGCACCGGGGCCCATCCTCTCAGAGATTTCGTAGAATTGGTCTCGGAAAGCTCTACTTCCGGCCTCGGATCCGACTCTGGAATTCGCTGCCCCAGACACAGGTCCCGAATAGAAGTCCTCGTCTTCCGCGGCTTTTACGCTGGCACTGTCATCCGGTCGAAGTGATTCTTTCTCATCTAACGCAAATGTGGTCCCAGATGTGGCGCTCTTGCCGTCGAGGCTGGCAGGCTTGGTGGAGGAGGAAGACACCTGTGTTTGATCATCATCGAACCTGAGTCCAACTTTGACTGCAACACTGTTCCCTTGGTCAAGTGTAGTATTGCAGACCGAAGGAAGTTCTTTGACTGTCAATCGTGACATCGAGGTCTGAAGCTCCTGGTGCAACTGTTTGGCAGAGGGGCTTTCGGCTATAGCGGGTGTTTGTTTTGACGGCGACACTGTAGACGATATGTCTAAAGGCATTACTGAGCTCCCTACCTGTCTAATGTGTGCAGGAGGCGCCATTGCCGCAATCTAGAGTCGCTGTTAGCTATTTGCGTCCGAATGAGTGGCTAGGTAAGGACATGCATACACTTGCAAAAGACGGCTTCAGACCAGTCATCGTGGAGTTTTTTGTTGCCATTTTGCGCCCGAAATGGGACAGCGTAAACAAGTGATTGATATCGCACGAAGACTGGTCTTTCCAAAGATCTTGAACCAAAGGAGTGTAAAAGTTGGTGTAAGTAGAATGCACTAGGTCAAGGAGAAGAAGGCATATCAAAGATTTCTGACAGCACCGAGAAGGGAACCTTTGACATTATGGAGGCTCGCCATGTAGTTTGACCGAGCTTTCCCACTAGTAACACTTTTGAGCTATGCGTGGTGATTGCTCTCGGTGTCACAAAGGCACCGTGTTCACTCCAGATGTGAGGCTGCTATGCCTCGGAGGATGCTTCAAAGTGTCAAGCTGATTGTTGTAAGGACCTATGGTATGGTTCCACGTTGGCAGCGGTGGAGGTGGTTAATCCCTCAAGACAAGCCTGAGTAAGAAGTTGCCAAAGTATGAGCCTCAAGATATGTAGTGGGGATTCACTTCCTGGTACCACCGCTAAGCCTCTTCCCTCAAGGCGCACTAAAACAAACTAGGTTAAGGCGTGCCGGCTGTGGCTCGCTTAGTCACAGCCTTACGGCTCACTCAAGCTTCATTTCACGTGGGCTGAGTTCTCCCAATTACTACGTACTCAATTGCTTGCTCTATTCCGTTCTGGTAGCTCTTACACAACACACTTGCTGTACCTCTGTTTCTAACCACGTAGGTTAAGTAATTATACCTTCCTCAGCCACGCAACAAGATATCCATCACATATTCCACCGTTTCACTTGAAGAATCAAATGAACCGCTATCGCGGACCTACTGCTATTGTACAGTCGAAAGCTACACCGCAGACGCTTTGCCAAAAGTGCTTGAAACGAGATAAGTGCCCCGAGACCTAAGAAATATGATCCCTAAGCTGAGATTTTCTACGGCACTACAGTTTCGAATGCAAAGCAACTGCGCAAGATAGGCCCTATGCCTCGAGACCTTCCCGAACGCAACAGCTGGCAAACCCTAAGCTTGTACCGAAACTGACCAGTGACGTTCCGAATGATCTGCTCCGGAAGTGGGCTTTACGCACACCTACATTTGGTCGAAGGTATACTGACGGCTCTTAGGAAGGGTGTAGCTGACGAGGAGCTTGCCAAGAAAGAAGCGAAACGCGGCCGAATGCGCAGAGCAGGCGAATGTAGCAACCTCCACGTTTCGCGGAAGCGTTCTAGGTCTATATCATCCTCCTCTTCAACATCAGTATCTACCATTTCCACCAATCTCTCACGCTCACCCACGCCAAGACATACTAGTAGACATGCTACCAGAGGGTACCATGGTTCAGGCAGACACAGTCAAGCGGTTTTTTCCCAAGATACGGTCCATAAGAGAAGGAGGAGCTCAAGCATGTCAACAACATCGTATGCATCGGAGTCATTGGTTGATCGAAGACGCAACCACCGTTCCAGAAATGAAGGTCATCATAGGCATTCATCTTCTAGTCCGGATCCCCGTAGGGGAGAACGAGATCCCAGGATGATGAGCCGTCCGCGGAGCGTTACTCGCAAGCGCAGACGAAGTTCCTCATCTTCTTCCTTATCGTGCACCTCGGTTTCATCTCACGAAGGTAGACGGAGAGAAGTTTCTATGAATGAACATCGAAATACAAGACGCCGGCGATCTTTAATCAGTCCTGAGCGCCGTGGAAGAGATAGAGGTCATGATGGAAGATCTATTCGGAGGACAAGGAGCCGAAGTAATAGCATGGACCGAAGTCAAGTTGCTCGGAACCGACAATCCATGACTCCTGGAGCCACCTCGAATGGGGCGAAGGACAGGAACCGAAAAGGTACCGGAACTCAAGGCCATCAGCCGCTAAAGGACCGTGACCGCCGCTTTTCGAACGATGACGATCGCTATGGAAGTAGCTTTAGAGATGGGAACACTGACGATTTCAGGCGCAACAGACCTCTATCATCACCTCCACCGCGGAGAGAAAGAAGTTTGAGCCCCTTCAGCAAACGCCTGGTACTTACTCAGGCAATGAATATGGGACGTTGACTAGTGTACCCTAAGGTTTGGCGTGCAAGGAGATTCTTCTTATGGAACTGTTGTTACTGGGGATGGTGGTATTCTTCTATCCTTCTGTTCTGGGTTTGGCCGGTCGTAGGATTATCCATCGGTAAGGAATGGCCGACGCTTCTTCGTGTCTTTCGAATTATCCTAAAGAGTTTCATGATGGACGGAAATGGGTTGGGGTCCGTGTTTAGACTGCAAAGCTGGCATAGTAAAGCATAGGATCCCAATTCTATCAATAGGTGTCTTTAAAGTTTAGTCACCGTATAAAACAGGTCAAGCCATGGTATTCCGAACTCCACGCTGAAACGTAGCAAATGCAGCAAATGCAGCAGCCCTGCTCCCACACTTTTGGGTGAGTTGTAAGGCATTTCCAGTATACACTTGAAGCGTAAAGACACCATGAGGCGATCAAATTAATTCCTCGTCCTCCTCCCTCTCCTTCCTCTCCTGTTCTTGCTCTTCCCTCTCTCGGACATGCACGCCTTCCACTAATTCCTCTCCCTTCATTCCCACTACCTCCCCCGCCCCGCCCCTCTCAGCCTCCGCCTTCTTCTGCGCCGCTTCTATCCTATCCCTGACCATTCTTGCAATAGCATTGTCAGTCCTCGTATTTAGCCTCTCTAATTTTCTCTCCATATCCCGCTTCAGATCCCAGTTGGGTTTCTTGGGCTGTAGCTTGAACAAATCAATTGGCTTCTCATCCCGCTCTGCCTGCTCCGCTAAAACATGCGTCTCTTCTGCGATTTGCGCTGCACGATCTTCGAGCGTTTCCTGGTCCTCAGTAGGGGCGGCTTCGAATCCAAGTTTTGGGCCCCGCGTAGCGGGGTCGTAGTTGCGGCCGGAAAGATAGGTTGTAGTTACTGGCGGCGACTCGGAGAGTTCTGTTAGAGTTTGTGTAGAGATATTTGAGGACTTAAAGGCCTGTGGTGAGTCGGTAGATGCTGCCGGGGAATCGATTTCAGAGTAGCTATCGGGTTGTTTACGTTTCAGCGATTTGAGCTTTGCAAGGCGGAGTTTGCGCTCTGTTGCGGCGGCGTCAAGGGAGATATGGACGGAAGCCATTGCTGTGCAGAAAGATATGAGGGCTTATACATGAACAATACAATATCAGCCTCTTCAAGGAATACTTTTGACGTGTCTTTCCATGCCTGTTGAAATTGGGAAATTGCATAAAATATTTGAAGCTGGCGCACGGGCCACATCAACATCTCAATGAGCAAAATCTTCCAACAGCTTGGAAATCAGTTTCAGCTCCTGTCATCCAAGCAGCATCATGAAAGCAATGTTCCGGTGAATAAAATTATTTTCCCATGGTCTCTCGGATTCAACATGTACTACAATGTCTAAGAAGCTTTCGACACCCCAGCGATGCGGCCCCAGTGCCGCGACGTACGAAGTCTGCTCCACTCCGTCGTTACAAAGTCAAACCGTTCGTTCGACAACAATGCCGCGGCGAAGAACCCGGCGGCAAACAACCTCACAGACGTGAAGTTGCGGACTACCCCGTGGTCGAGTTACATCCCGAAACAGGAACGCTGCAGGGCTTGGGAGAATCTGGCATCGTTCCTCAAGCACAATCCGCAGCAGAACGCTTGAACTTACGGATTAGCAAAGGCATTAAACTACCGGTGGGCAGGACGTATGGAACCCCTGCAACATCTCACAACAGGATAAGAGCAGTTCGTTCTCGACGAGGTTCCCGGCATCCATATGCTCATTTAACATGGAAGTTACCAGGGCCGGAGACTACATTAATAGCAAGGAATCTCAAACCTTGGTCAAAGCAACAGATGGATGCAATCATAGACAGACAGAAAAAACTGCCCAAACTGCTCCCTAAGGACCTGAAAGTCTATTCGCTGATGCCCTGGAAAAGCATGCGGAGGAGCGAGGGAATTCCACTTCGCGTTGATTCATTGTCGAAAAGTTGGTTCAGAAGATTTGCCATTATATCGAAGGGGAGTAAAAACATAATTTTTTGTGGCTACAGGCCAGAACACATCCTACGTTTGCTCAGTCTTCACAATAATAGAAACTCTATCATCAAAGCATGGATGATGTTTCAACGGCCAAACCGCGAAATTCACTGGCATGGAATGATGCTCTGGGCACTGCAAAATAGTCCACGGCGGGCATTGAAGCTGCTTGACGCTTCTGTCACTACACCCGCGCTTAGACCCTCGAGACATATCGTGGAGGATTGTATAACCTACCTCTGTCATTTCTATCTTGCGGGAGGAAAACAACCAGATCCACTGAAGATCGACACACTCCTCCGCATCATTTGCAATTTTGCAGAAGTAACTGTGCCCATTCCAGGGCACGACTTCACACTTAACCAACACGCTGTTTTTTGGCTTCTGACGCACTGCGATGATCATCAGGTTGAAATTCTGTTTGAGACGTTGCGTAGGCAGAACATGAAAATACATATGAACACATTGTTGCATTTCCTCGAAAGATTCATCAACATGGGGAGAATCTCGCTGCCGTTAGAAATATTACGCAGTCTTGTTATCTCTGGATGCGATGTCTCTACAAGTAATGTTCAGAGTGGATGCGTCCATCTCTTAAGGGGCTCCTTCCCCGTACAGCACAGGTACAACATCCAATCGAGCATTCTTACCCAAATGCTCGAGATTGGCATACGCCCAAAGATTCACATGTACAATGTTATCATCCTCAACGCTGTCGAAGCTGCCGACTACCAAACTGCTTGGGATATGTACAAAGTGGCGAGGGAGAACGGTCTTGAACCCGATGCGTTCACATACTCAATCATGATGAAAGGCGCAAAACAGAATTTGGATACCGAACTTGTCGAACACATCATCCGCGACGCTGAGGAAGATGGCAACCTACCACGGGATGAAAGACTTGTCAGGGACGTTCTCGACGCTCTTTTCGCATCGGAATTGGTTAAAAGTCAGATGTCAGTCTTCAAGGCCCTTCTTCCAATTTATACTCGCTATTGTGATATCGGTCCTCTTCGAGACCTAGGCTTGGTGCTCGACAGCGTCGACACTCCGTCCGGTCTGAAACATGAGGTGCAACCTCCATCTTCCTGGACCGTAGGCCTCATGATCATAGCATACACCAAGCAATACCAGGACTCAGATCTCTTGATACACCGGTACATGCGATACCACACGCTGCTCGAGGAAAATCACCCGATTATTGCACCCACCGCACAATTAGATTATATCTCCAACGCTTTTATTATGGCCTTGGGTCGAAGCCGTCAATCTCTCGAGTCATGCGTACTTGTGATTAAGCATATGTTAGAGCCTTTAAAAGAAGTGAATGGTGTCAAACCCGCCATAAAAGCCATTCCTACCGTACAAACATGGACGATTCTCGCCCAAGCATATCTTCGACACGGGCAAAAACTAGCCGCTGAAAAAGTTATTAAGATGATGGAGGCTAGAGGGATGGCGCCAAATGATATCACTTGGAACATCATTATCCGCGGATACTCCCAGTTACAAGATATCGATAATGCCGTAGAGGCTGTGAAGGGAATGGAGACAGCAGGTTTCGAAGTTAATGCCTACACGATGAAAGCCTTGGGATGGGTTAAGGATCGGGCCCTTATGCTTGAGGCCCTGAAGAAGGCTATAAGGACGGGATCCGAAAACGAGTACCACGAAAATAATTTCAAAGATGACTCTACGGCAGTAGCATATGCGCCAGACCGACAAACAAACTGAGTGCAGTTCTCTTCAGCATTTAAATATACCCCAGAATCATTCTTCCAACTCTTCTTATCGCCTTTAGATACTTGATCATGACTAGACCCTTCTACCAATCAGTGAGATTTCGTATCGATTGGGACTTAACGAATTGACAATTCTGGCAATTGTGATTGAATGACAACGCTGGACCGACCTCCATAGAAATCTGCCATAGGACTTTCTATCACTGGACCCATCAAGGTATCAAGCGTCTCAGGGTACAGGTGTCTAGGGACTATTACCCTATCAATTATGTTCAACTCCCATATTACAAGCTGGATACAATCCCAGTCATCTTTACAGGTCACCCTACCATGAGTCACCCACGACTTATGTCTCTCATAAGCTCTTTTTTCTTTAGCACACTTCCACTTTTCAATTGACTAGGTGCATGCCTTCCTCTACCAGCTTTCATTCGAGTAGCTAAATAACTGTGACGTGGTACAGGCATAGCCATTTTGGTTTCCTTTCTATTCGCAACTCCACATGCCAAAGAATGCGCGCCTTAATTTTTGGAATCTAGAAAGCCGAATACAGACACTGACGCCATGATATTAAACACCCGAATACATCTTTTCGATCATGAACAGCTCCTCAACCACTCTAGTTGAATTGATTACTTCATCACTCATGCGGCGCATACGTTGCGAATTTAGGAGGTCGAATTGCGCATACCCTTGTGTTCGGATCAGGAGGAATTTTGCTGATATCAGAATTTCGAACATGATCCAAGCTCCATGTGGAAATGAAGGGAACCAGGAGCTCTTCTAGGAAATCAGCTCAGTCCTCCATTCGTGGTGGATTCCAGGAATCGACCCACCCCTTGGAAGAGACATCCAGTACAAGCGGGACATAAGCATGCTGCTGAGCTTTCGAATCTACCGGCTGAAGTGAGATAAGCCTTGATGACTGCGTATACAATGAAGACTTTTGGATAAGCCTGGTAACAAAGAAGAATCACCACCCTCAATTATCTAGAGTCAGAAACGTGAGACATCTTCCTAGATAAATGGTCAGAGAAGTCCGCTTGATTCTGCTGCAGTTCAAACTGAACAGAAGGCCCTACTTCTTCCAAGGGACTTCCGAGAAACGACACACGTGGCCAGAGAATTGGGGGATCTGGCCAGCCGGACCCAAGAGCTCGAGAATCATACAAATTGGTGACGTTACACTATCATTGCAGGTCTGGGCGTGTCAATTGGGTACTTTTTAGGTATTTAATCTCTCTCCCTCCAAAAGGAAACAGCTGGTCCGGACACGGGGCCTCCGTACTTCATACTTTCCCACGCCATGACTGCAAACGGATGGCACAACGCACGCTAACGTCAGCAAAGAACAGGTGGCTAAAATGAATCTGGACTGTAGAAGGAAGGGTGAAATGTGCGGCGGTATTGTTTGGTACAGCGATGCCACACATCGCTCCTACGCCATTACCCAGAACACGGGCGAGCTTTCCACAGCCCAGATGTTCAAAAACATTGGTGGTAACAATCGGTCAATGCTACCGCTTCTATTTTATGGTGCTTATAACTGAACTATAGTGGGAAACCTGGGGAAGACACCGAGCTTCATTTTTTTAGGCGAGACATTTGATATGAGTTGCATGTCACAGTTCAAGCTACACATAGAGTGTGCTGCTGATTGCCAGTGGCGTTGCTTGATGGGAAATGAGCTTCTCGGCCGTGTATGGCGAAAGCGGACGGGAGTTGTTCTTGAGAAGTTATTACCAGTATAGGTGGGCTCATAGAAATGTGGAATCAAAGATGAGAAATCTTCGCTTCTGGCAATTTTGTCGTTAGGATGACGTAGACTTGAACTTCTACATCTAAGGTACGGGTTTCGATCATGTAATGTAAGAGTAACGACTTGACCAAGAACGCTTGACGACAACTTTACTATAGAAAGGACCGAAACGGCAAAAGGTCAACTTCAACTCGACAAATCGTGCTGCCCTACAGAACAGCTGTGTCAACAATTCTCCACTCTTCACGAATCCCGTAACCAGCAGTCTTTTCCTCATAAACGCAACCTCATCTAGAGGACTTTCCGATCTCTGTAAGAGATGTTTTTAGTCTCAAGGGCACATATTCTTCTTCACTAAACAGACGCTCCAGTTAGCCGCTTATCCTGTTGAGAAATTGGAAATAGAAACATACTCCTCAGCAAGCGCTTGTGTTATGCGGCCACAGATTCTTAACGCGTTGGGTACATTCCATAAAGGGCTGATTGTCAGATTTCCAACACCCCGTATGTTCCTGAAAGGGGAAAGCATGAATCCCTCTACCACATGAAGCTTCTGTGGGTGCAAGTAGCAACCGTTGTCGAGTTGCAACTGAATATGCAGATTTTTCAACCGGTGGTTCTCCTTGCTGATCTGCCGAGCAAGCCATCTGAGGTTCTCAAGCAGTTTAAATATCCTGTTCGACTCCAGGGACAGATGAAGGAGTCGCCGGTTTGGGAATCGAACGCAGTTTGGGTGTGGATGATGGATTATATGTATTGTTAGGTTTTCGGCCATTCCCAGGAAGCGAAACGAAGGTCTATACCACGAATGAGGTTTTTTGAAGGGCAATAGCCAGTGGATCGCCCCTGAACCCCGATAGCTCGATCCGTGCCATGTGATGGTATCGTGATGCACATATACGTCGATCCGGTTCAGCGAATAAAGCAAGCCGGATGCGTCGTTGTGGATTTGTCGGCATGTCGCAAGAATCTGAGGATGCGCCCCACGCGTCTTTGTCGGGTCTCGTGTCAAGAGCTTAGTGTAGATCTTGTTTCGAATCTCAGCCGGTAAGTCCAGAAACCGAAATGTTCTCGGAACATTTGCAGGTAGGACAGTTGACATTGTGCAGTTGGTTTTGCCTAGACCGCTGCAATCAAGGTACACGTTTCTCGAATCTGCAAAGATCGGTTCGCAGGCAGCATAGAAGGTTCGTTAACCTCTGATGCAAAGAAGTTTGGATTCTGAAGAGGACAGAAGCTAGGTTGTGTGGGGCTCATGAATTTATGTGAAGTTACATTCACTCCAGTCAACAACATAAGCAAGATTACAATCCTTAAGTATCAACAACTTGAATGACTTTTAGCGAGCTATGGGTCATATGATGAACAATGAAAGGCCTCGCGGGTGCAGTGTTTGGTGAGATGTAGCGTCAAATCAAGATCATTGGAAGCAGTAGGATTGAAAACGGTATCTGATCTAGAGCAGAAAACACCTTTGATCGGTATTTTGCAATACTTCGCAGTAACCTAGGCAGCATCTCAACACCATCCAAGATCCATCTGATAAGTTGCTACCGCAATCATGAACTCGCCATCAAAGATGCCTATAACAAAAAGTGTCAACCCTCGCCCACAACAAAAATTCTCAAAGCAACACTTACAGCCATAACAACACAGCAAATACTGACATACGGACTCAACCGCTCCCCAATCCTAGCGCATTTCCAGAAAACACCAAAGACACTGTCGCACATAATGTCAGCTTTGGTCTCACATCTCAAACCAAAACCTTGAAAAAAACTACACACCCATCCCTATTCCGATCCATGATTCCAGGGAAGACGTAGTGAGCATATGCACTGGTGCAGATGAGAAGCAAGAGGACGAGGAGGAGCGATTGAAAGTTGAAGAGGGCGGACTGTTTCACCAGTCAACTCATCACATCTTCTCGGGCCCGATCTAAGTAGCAGGCTCACCATTTTCGCACTTTGCGCAGTAGGTCCTCAAAATCCGACTCACATACTCCTTTCTAACCAAAAAGAACCGTGTTCTCACAACCTGTCTTCCGTAGGAAATAACCGCCGGACCATCATTCTCCCGTCACCCGCGCGCCGCGCCTACCCCAACCAATCATGGCCACCAAATCTGACCCCTTCAACGTACGCAAGCGCGTCTCCTTCAACCTCCCCTTCCCTTCCAGCGATGAAGCAGGATCCGACGACTACATAGGCCCCCAGTGCCATCAGCGCCTGCGTTCTGTTTCGGAAGAAGACGAGGAAGGGCCATCTCCGAAACGTCGCAGAAGAATGACGGAGCCACGTGCTCGCGCTGCCCGCCATAAGGGCCAGCTGAATTTCCAAACCGAACGTGACTCTCCCTTCCCCTCTCCCCTCCTCCCCCAACACCCAGCCCCACCAGAATCTAATATCCCCTAATAGTAAAATCCGCTCTCCACGCCTTCGGCGACCAACCCCCTCCTCTCCCCGAAACCATCCGCACCCTCGACGAAATCGTCACGGACTTCATCATCGAAACCTGCCACAGCGCCGCCCGCTCCGCCTCCGTCTCGCGCCGGCAGAAAATCAAAGTCGAGGATTTCAACTGGGCGGTTAGGGGGGATGAGAGGATGTTGGGCAGGGTGAGGGAGTTGTTGGTTATGGAGAAGGAGCTTCGGGAGGCGCGGAAGCAGTTTAGTACTGAGGAGGGGAAGGTGGGGTTGGAGAGGGGAAGGAAAAGGAAGGGGGACGGGGAGGAGGGGTGAGGGTGTGGTGGGGGTTGGAGATGTGGGGAAGTGGGGGGTGGCGCGCATAGCGAGGCGTTTCGGGGGATAGGGGTTTGTTGGGAGGGGTGCGTGTGCATTTGCGGGCGCGTTACGGGAGGTGGAGTTAACGGTATTTGTTTATTCGTGAGATGGTCATACAAAAGCTTATGCGGATGAGATTCAGCGCTCGCAGATACTGAATGCGAACATCTTTTCCCAAGGCTCTCACTAGTGTGTCAATATCGTTTCGATCTGCTTTTGCCAAGCTTGGGTTTGTTGCGATGCTACATACAACGATTTCTCACGTTTGTGGGGTCGTTCAACTAATTCAGTCAAGCAGTGAATTGTCTAAAAGACTCCTAGGGATAGGGGCTCCTCTTACTGTAGAAGAAAGGGCATGTGAGCGTTTGGTCGATTAGTCGAGATTGAAAATTTCGATGAGAATAGGCTTCCTTTGGAAAAGGATCGTTCAGCGTTTCAGCCAAGCAGGATATATATTCTAAAGATTCCAACGAATAGACGCTCCACTGGGGAAAGAGTCATGCAACCATGCTGTCGTGTGGACACTGCTAGGAAAGTCTTGTGGAATACGGCCAATTTTTCGATTCCTATAGAAGTGAAGCGCTTCTGGTGCAGTGATGAATCGGCTCACTGCTGATTTCCCACTAGATAATCTCATCTGAGATAGATCAGCCTGTGCTTGGGCTGATATCCATACCAGATCCGCCTTTCAATCCTGGGCTCCTGCATCTATTCGAAGTAAGAAGATCTTTCTGTAGTACGGATATGAAACCCTGGGGGCAGCATCCTCTTGTCTGTCGGGCCGGAAGCGGCGTCGGGCCCTTGCACGGTGGGTCGTCTGGTCGATGAGTGTGGTAGTGGTATTTGCACCGCTTCTCCCAAAAGTTGAATTCCTTGTTGATCGAATCGTCTCCGCTCGCTTTGTAGAACATGAGAATGACCTCAACGAGAAAATGTTTGGGGTACTGGGCTCGCTTTTTCTGGGTTGCAAACGCTGTAGAGGACCCAAGTCGTAGATAGAAGTCTACTACAATGCACTGAAGTCACGATTTCTTAGGTATGTTTTCCCACAGACGTGCAATCAACTGACAGACTGGCATAGCATGTACAACCTTACTGGCGATGATAACGGCATCGATGACTGCATTCTGTAGACGGAGAATGCCTCTCTTCTCCGCAAAGATGTAAAGATCGAACAAAATCGACCAATTGTCAGTCTTTTCATTTACTGATAGTACTCCTTGTAGCACTTCATGAGTGTATAGTCATCCGTTAAAGCGTCTAAAGACCTCGAGCTTTTCGTTCAAAAGAACGATAACGCTCTCGATGACTTCAATGTAATTTTCGTTCAATGCGACGTTGAAGTAAGACGAAACGTTGCATAGAAGACTTTTATGAATTTCAAAGATGACTTGATCAGGTTTCACTTTGATAAAGATAATGATGTCATATAGATGTCTAGGTTGTAATTAGTTTCAGATTTCAATGATCTCATTTGGGAATCTCTTACGCGTCATGAATCTTAGAACAGCCCATCTTCTCAATTGTCGACACCTTGAACTATGTTCTTATTAGAATGAGTACCTATAGAACAACAGTAATAGCCATACAGTACTAATCGAAATAGTAGAAAGGCGAATTCGATGATTTTTGATATAAAGCTCCAGAATACGAAACGTGAGCGCAATTGAGATAGTAGCTTGAAAAAGCTGTATTGAAAAATCCTTGAATTGTGAAGATAGAATCGAACATTGTGCAAGCAGAAAGTGTTGAACTACCGGTACTCAGTTGTAAGACAGACACGATGTTGTTCCACTAACTCGATGTCGAAATGAGCGATCTCTTAATGGACTAGGCGTGTGCGAAGATCCGGAGCGGTCAGATTGCCGAAGTGAGAGCTTGCAGATGGCGTAGGACAGCACAAAAGTCTTTTCAACGGTCCGAGGATGTAGAGGATTGGATTCCGTTTGGTTCAAATTAGGTGGGTGAAGGCCAAAACGCATGTCCTGGCAATACGATATTGTGGTTAGTTGTATAAGAAGAAGGGCTTCGAGCGTCGAAGTGAAGGACGACAAAGGGTTAATCGCAAAGTAGAACACATGGTCATTTTCGAGGCCTAAGACACTGCTGCACGTGTTTTGAACCACCTTAGAGTTATGAAGTGTGAATAAAATTACATCCTACTTTCTTATGTTTCCCAGTGTCCTCGGCTCACACTCCTTTCAAATGGGCCATCCCACATCCTTTGCGCCAGCGGATCTGATCAGTTTCAATACCAATAGGCGTCTAATATCAGGAACCTGGTGCATTGCTGTTTACCTGGGCGTCTTTGGGAGAGTTGACCGGAGTTTTAGCATAGTATTGAGAGCGAATCTGTCTGAAATAGCCTATGCTAACCTTGCTACTTGCCAGTCTCTCTGACTGAGCTAAGATGAGGTCGAAAAGGAACTCTGTACTGTCCAAGCTTTTAAACCGTTCCATCACCCCAGTACTTTTGGATAGGGAAATGGTAGAGGCGACTAGATCGACGAACAACCGCCGCAGTAAGGAACCATCGGCTGTGTTGGCGTAGATGAAATTCAGGTGCTTAAAGGGCATTGAGTTGGAATTTACCATTTTATCGATAAAGAGATCAATCACAGCATTCTGAAGCCTGGGCATGCAACGAGCCTCCGCAAAGATGTATAGTTTGATCAGCAGTATTGGTAATATGTCTTTCTCGGTCTCGGATTCCGTGAGGATGCAGTCCGTGTAGGCCCAGAGTTGGAAATACTTGAAGACTTCCGCGTCCTCCTCAGGCATCTCAATCCTCTGCTCTTCGGCTTCCTTGAAGCTACCCTTAAGAGCCGCGTCAAAATATGGTGCAATGTTGCAAAGGAGTCCTTTGTGCATGCTGAACTCTTGTTTCGAACGACCAACAATGATTTTGACAATGCTGTCAAGCGAGTCCCTGTTTTTTATACCTCAGCATGAGAAGAAACAAGCTTGGTGATATATATGTCTTGTCACATACCTGTGGAAACGGCTCTTCTTCGATACCTGAGTGTAGGTCTCTTGGAACGGGAAAGCCATGGTGTATATGTATCGTCGTCACAATAAGGATGGGGTAGTACTAAAGGGCATTTGTTGGCAGGTCGAATATTCGGCGTAGATTGAGGCCAGCTGTTGTGGGCGGGAGAAATGAAGTTCAGAAGGAAGACAACTCCCACTGATGTGGATCCTGGTAGCTACCAGACTTGAGGTAGTGGAAGTACAAGCTAAACGTTAAGGTCGAAATGGTGGACGGATTGAGTTGAGATACTGTTGTGCGCAACTAAGAAAGTTGTTGTCGGTTCACTATGACTGTGATCGTCTAGGAGCTCAAAGTGTTAGACACCATACATCTACAAATTTGAGAATTGATGGAATGTGCGCTAAGTGAGTCTTACGTAGGTATCAGGAAAACGCACGACAGTGACTTACTACAATGAAGAATCTTCAGCTAGGCTAAGGTTTCAGGCGTCATTTTTTGGCGATGAGACTGTTGATGGATTTTGCCTCCAGAGAATCTATTTGGTTAGCTATCGTGAAGCGCAGAATCATTACCCGTTTCAAATCTGACACAGTCAATGGAAACGAAGAACGGATTTGCCAATATACTCATAATCCGCACATAGATTTCGAGTAATGGCGCAACAATATCAACTATACCTCATCAAGAGTTTGTCCGGCTCTGCAACCTATAAGAAGGTCCTTTCCCAGAAACCGATCTTTCTTCCAATACCTTATGGAAAGTGATTCTGCGTAGGTAGAGATCACTAAAGTAGATACACAGTACATGACCGAGCTCAGAACATCAAATGCGACTCTTCTCTTTGGTGCCGCTCTGAGCAGGGTCGACCGGGGCCTTGACCAGGTAGCTTGAGCGTACGAACTCGAAAGGTGTTTGGTTGTTCTTTTTTGAGTGGTAGAGCCTCAAGGCCAAATCGCAAAGAAAATCATTAGGATACATTGGGCGTTTAGAATCTTCAAACCAGCCAGGACGATCAAGTGTCCCGCAACGAGCAGAAATGTCGACGATCATCCTCCGAAGCGCAGAATTTTCGCACGTGTGCTCGTATATGAAGGGGATTTGCTCGGTAGGAAGTTCTCTGCGGTCCAAGACTCGGTCGATGAGGAGATGCATGGCGACATTCTGAAGGTCGATGATATTGAGGCGCTCTGCAAACGTGTAAATCTTAACGAGGGTCAAAGTTTCAACATCGTTCTCCGTCTCGTTCGCCCCCACAATGGATCCGGTGTAGATCCAGACTTGGAAGCACTCAAACATTGTAGGATCGTCTTCCGGCATCTCGATCGACTGCTCTTGAGCCTCTTTGAAGCTCCCATTGAGCGCTGCTTTGAAGTAGGGTGCGGTGTTGCAGAGAAGATTTTTGTGAATGGTGAATACTTCTTTGTCAGGATCGAGCTTGACTTGGACCATGCTACCGAAGGAATCTCTGCATTGGCGTCAATAAGAGCAAGATGATAGTATCTAGATGTCTCGTATGAACCTATTGATCCGACCCGTCTTGGCGATATGTCCGTTGTCAATTTGTTTATTTGTTGCCATAGCGTTCTTGTATCCCGTATAGGAAATTATTGGTGAGGGCCAACGTAAGATCTTTTAAACGAATGAACCAGAGGCTGCAAGGTGAAGCTAACGCTGTGCAGAATATGCCCACGGTAGATACAAGATTTCACCAGGAGAGCCTCGATAAAGACTAGAAAGGAGAGCCAAGTTGATAATTATATTGTCGAGGTAGCAAACGGTGGAGCTATCAAAGCTTATGTTGGAATCACCGCAGTGGTGAATCGCCGCAGTGATGCAAGACTTCGGCCATCATGCTTCCGTGCCTGCGAGGGCTAAATGAATATCTTCTTGGATTAGTTTTCATAGTTGGCGCATCCTAAAGTGTTATTGAACCACGCCTTTCTCAAAATACCCTTGGACGAATACATGGAGTTTAAACGATTACGAAATGATTGGGAGGCAATAGACTTACTATGATACTTGGGCCCTCATTGATCTAAGACTTTATCCCCAAACGCTCCCTCTCACTATACAACCTCCTGTTTGCCCTTTCCGGATCGTCCGCAGCAAGTTCAGTAGCTTTTGCATGTCTCCACTGAAGTAGTTGTGGAGGATCTGGTTTGTGCTGCAGCACCTCAGCTCCCCACCGACCCGCTCCCCGTTCCCGTCGTCCCCAAACTCTCACTCCCACTCCAAACATCCCTACTCTCCCTTTCCACCCTCCCCATCGCCCCCGCCACGCCCTCCAACTTCCCAACCACATCCTGTACACCCTCAGCCACCCTAGCAAAGAATCTCTCGTTCGCCTCCCTCCTCTTTCTCGCCACGAGAATATCCGCTTCCTCGGTCTCCTTTTCCTCTTCAGCTGCATCCTTTCCCTTTCCCTCCTTTTCTCCGCCTTTAATCTCGCCGTCTGCATCAGCAGCATCAACCTCCTCGCTCCTTTCCCAAGCTCTAGCGAGCGCAATCTGCGCCTCCCTCAACTCTTCCATTGCAGCCGAGTGTTCGGCGCCAAACACGTGCGTACTGCTGGAGGCACTAAGCTCCACTTCTGCCAACGTAGCCTGCATCTCTGCCCAGAGGGTTTCGGTACGGTCGCCTTCGGTTTGGCTTTGAGCGAGTGGTGGACGAGAGCGGCCGAGGGGGGTGGGGTCTGGGGCGCCGCGTGTAGAACGGGATGCAGTGGGGCGAGATTGGGTGGAGGCGCTAGGTGCAGGTGGGTTAAGAGAGATGTTGGAGGCATTGCGCGATGGAGGACCCAGGAAGAGGGAGGGAGGCGGGGGACGTTGAGGGTGGGTGGAGGAGGACGGGTTTGCGGAGGATGGGGAGAGGGTGGACATGGTGGAGGGAAGGAGGATGGTGTGGCAACGTTAATGATAGAAGCCTATGGCACACGCAGTAAACAGTTCAGTAACTTCGTTATCCATGTCCAGATATCCAGCTAACATCTGTGATTGACGTTAGTTCAATTCAAACAAAAGATCTGCACTAAGGTAGGGCTCCGCACAACTCGCTTAGCTCCATCACCAAAAAACCAGTTCGAACCTCACTAACGACGACCTACATCGTCCACATCCAACCCCATTTAGCGATCACACATCAGTCGGTAAGCTCTCCCAGCTCTAAAAGTCACACAACCTCTGCCTCAATCGTCCACTTCTTCACCGAGCCTTTCCTCCCCAACCATAAGACTAACCCCCGACAGCAACCATGGGTAAAGGCAAACCCCGTGGCCTCAACGCCGCCCGCAAACTCCGCACCCATCGCCGCGAAGGTCGTTGGGCCGACCTAGCCTTCAAAAAGCGCCTCCTCGGTACCGCCTACAAATCCTCGCCCTTCGGAGGATCCTCGCACGCCAAGGGCATAGTGTTGGAGAAGGTTGGCGTGGAGGCCAAGCAGCCGAATAGTGCTATTAGGAAATGTGTGAGGGTGCAGTTGATTAAGAATGGGAAGAAGGTTACTGCTTTCGGTGGGTCATAATCTCGGTGCAGGCTTGAGCTGCACATATAAGGCATGGGAAATATAGCTAATCTCCCTTGCCACACACAGTCCCCAACGACGGCTGTCTCAACTTTGTAGACGAGAACGACGAGGTCCTGCTCTCCGGATTCGGGCGAAAAGGCAAGGCCAAGGGTGATATTCCCGGTGTGCGATTCAAGGTTGTGAAGGTGTCGGGAGTGGGATTGATGGCGCTGTGGAAAGAGAAGAAGGAGAAGCCGAGATCGTAGAGCTCTGGGGGTGTGCTTGGGGATGAGAAAGGCGGTGGTTCAGGGGGCAATGTACTGCGGCAATGCTGGCTGAACACTTAGGCTGGCTATGCAAATCACCGACTGTTTGCTCGGGCAATATGCTACGTGAATAACGTTCTTAGGAGACTGTTGCAGAGCTTTGTGATGGGCTGAACACTTCAAATTAGTTGACAACCTATTTACGGGCAAGCTATGATTACAGAAATCGAAGGTTGCGGGCAGCAGTGCCGCACGTTCTAATGTAGGTATCAAAAGCACAGCGAATGGAAGTCCGACAAGCATTGAATCAACAGAAGCCTAGGCCTTCGTGTCCATGGCATCAGCGGCATCAGCGGCTTCAGCGTCCGCATGCTCTCCGCGCCTGCCTCTTGATGGAGTTTTCTCGTCCTTTGGGCTCTTGGTATCAGAGCTGTCATCACCGCTGTCAGGACTGCCAGGCTGGCTATCCCGCAGTGACCGACGACTCTTAGTCATCTAGGCCGACTGTTAGCGATTTGTGATGCGTGCGGTAAAAGATATAAGAGGCTTACCCAAGATCTCACTCCCCCAATTAGTCCCAGGCTATACCCAGCAGCAAAGTCGCTGCTCGCTTTGCCCCCAGAAGGTCCAGGACTCTCCTGCCTCGGGACGTCAAGATGCGGCAGATGAGCAAGGGCCCCGGGACTCTGAATAGATCCTCCCTGATCATTTCCAATATCTGTGACGCTTCTGCTCATGCCTCTCGCGGGACTAGTAGGTCTGCTGTTCTGCCAGAATTGACGTAGCTCTTTTGTGAGCTCTTGGCCGGTCGTGGACCAATTGTTACGGACGTTATCACGCAGCTCAAAGACGTGACGTTTGAGGTCAAGCTCGTTTTTCTTGAACCAAGAAACATTGAGTTCTTTGCGGGACGTCCCGCGCTTGAGTTGACGATCGATGTATTGCTCATAGTCTCTCACAATCCTGGTAGAAACCAGTCAGCGCTATGAATTACTTTGGAGCCAACAGAGCTATTACTTACTTCGTAATAATGCCCGTTGTGCTAACGCCCTCGGTTCTCTGTGTAACCAAGAACTTGCCCTGCTTCTTAATGGGTGTGTAGATGTCATCGCCTTCATCAGCGCCATATGGGAGATCATCATGCGCCACGTAGTCCAATTTGTGTTTCTCAAGAAAATCCGGCGTGACAATCCAAGGGCAATTGGGGATGACTTCATCCACCCACTTGCAGTGGCGAACCGTCTCTGCCCGCTGGTCGCCGGTGAGGACGGTTAAGCCCTTACGTTTATGGGTCTCAGCATCTCCGGTAACTCCGACAATGAGATAGACATCCGGGAAGGCGGTCTTGGCTTGCTCAAGTTGGCGCATGTGTCTGCCCTCTCGGTCAACGTGGGTAATATATTTCAAAGAACATCAACAAACTTACCCAAGATGGAACAGATCAAAGACTCCGTCGGCGTAAACGCGCACCGGACGACCTTCTGGCGGTGGATTGGTATGAAATCCGACTGGATCTTGCAAACCTCCCTTTTTTGGCGGCGGCATTGCCCTACTATCGTCATTGTACCCGTCCGGCTGTTCCTTATGTGAAGAACTTTTTGTCCTTCGCTTTGGCCGACCCGCGCCCTCCACATTATCCTCATTCTCGTCCCCTATTACGGTACCATTGCTGGGAGGGGCCTCTGTAGCAGCAGCGTTGGATCTTGTTCTAGGCCGTTTATGAGGCTGACTCGTCGAGTCGGTGGAGGCAACTGACTTTCTGTGCTTATTGCTCGTGCCGATGTGTGGCGTTGAATCTGCCGCGTCTTCGCCAGAGGCATCGCGTGAAGATGGCTGGAGTAGGTCTGCGGTCGAAGATTGCTTAATCAAAGGATGAAAATTTGAAGTGCGCTTTCTTTTTCCAGAGCCTGAGGACGATGGGGATGACATTGCGAAGCAGTAACCACGCACTTATGCTGAATAGTGGAGGAGAAGAAGTAATGGGAAGGTCGACAGTTGAGAACTGGGAGCCGTTAGGGTCGAGTTGCGTTCTTCTTCCTTATCAGACAATAGGGTGCTAGCATTTATATTTATTGAAGTGAGAAAGATATTGACCACTACACGGAATAGAGGCAATTGGCAGAGACTCTAAGAAGGATCGTGATGAATGTCTACGGTCAACTTTTCTACGAGTACGATTGCAGCTTTTTGGGATTGGAAGTCGCGCTTGTTCCAAACAAATTTTCTTGTTTCTGGGGCTATTCTAGCGTCAACCTCGTCGTGCTCGTCATCGCTCCACTCCAGCAGTTCAACTTGCCAATGGCAGGCCGTGCAATTATCTCTCACAATCAATATGAGAATGTGGCAATCCCAGTATATGTCCAGTGATGGAGGCACTCGATGGAAACTGAGGAATCTCACTGATTGGACGTCGAGCTCAGTCGCTGAAAGAGCAGACAGTTAGGATCTGACCTATACTAAGTTGACCTTCTGAAAGCAATTATGAGCTAGTATAACCTGCATTCTTTACTTCGATGGTAAGGTAGTGGTACAGGTTTGGACCACTGAGGCAAATATATCTAGCGTTTCGCACCTATGATCGTCCTCGACAGATGACCTTGGATTGGAAAAAAGGCGTGCCGAGTGTGCAAATTTGAAAGGAAAGGGCAGTGCTCTTGGCATGGATATAGGAGGAAGACATGCTTGCGCTTGGAGGACAGACATGATCTCCTGCCTTGTGTTGTGCAGAGACCCCAGCATATATCCACCCATAACGACAACCATCGTCGCCTTCGTAATTGACACACGTGGAATAGCGGTCCTCGATAATACTCAACTCAATCGCTCTAGAACGAGGAATCGCCGTGAGTAGCGTAAATCAATAAATCATCGCTGGTTTGGAGAGGCTGATGGAAAGCCCTACCAAACATGTAATTTCGTAGCTCGTCAACCTTTGCACGAGCCACTCAACGGGATAGCATTGCAGATGCAAGACCGAGGTCTGCTACTATCAATGTTTCAGTTTTCCGTAGGCTGAGGCGGGTTTGCCAACTTTGAAGGTATAGCACTGTCATTGACCTTCTTTGCCGGGATTGGAGCCATCTCTGTTGGTTCGGATTTCTCAGATGTAGTCGACGAAGGTGTGTCAAAGGGGTTTCCTGACTCCGCATTTTCAGGAGTCTGCTGCAACTCATTGGCCTCCTTAGGCTGAGGTGCTGGGGTTTCCTCACGCTCATTTCTTCGTTCCGCCTGGTCAATAATCGATTGCTTCTGGCCTTTGGTGACCTGGGACTCGAGATCTTTATCTTCCGCATCATGATCGAACATCTCGGTATCGTCACTATCAGTCAACACTTCAGTTCCGTTTCCAAGAAGAATGATTCGGCCTGATCGACCACCTATTCCACGAGTATGTTGATCGAGGTCAAGGCTGTAATCATCTTCACTGTCTTGGAAACGCCCACGAGCCCCAGGGCCACGCAATTCCGCTGAACTTTTTTTAGTATCTACACTATGCTGCGGGTTTCGAGGGAATCCCACCATATTCCGGCGGAGCACAAGGACCGTCACCTTTTGCGACACGCTCTGCCACCTGATCATACCACTCCTCCTTGGTCTTGCCCTTCAACAGCGCGATGACCACCATTGTCATGTTATCGCAACCAACACCACCGGTCTCACTGTTTGATGCCAGACAGTTATCCATCATGTTCTCACAGATTTTTGAGAGCTGTTGCTTTGCGGCAATGCCACGTCTGACGAATTCGACGACGGCTTGCGAAGATTGACAATCCCAGATACCTAAGCCGAGTAAAGTTGGATCAGCACAGCCTTGAAGGTTGAATCAATTAACATACCATCACAAGCAATGACGAGGAACTCATCATCATCGGAGATGGAATGTGTAATCACGTCAGGAAACGCAGTAACGATTTGTTGTTCCGGTGAGAGTTCCGCGCTCTTCTTGAATTCAAAGTCGCCAATAGCACGTGAAAGTGCAAGGTTGCCATTGACACGACCGAAGTCAACAAAACCGCCTGCAGCGCAGATCCGCGCTTTCTCTCCTGATCATTATTTTAGCTTAGTCGAGCTGTTGAACGGAAAGACAACCTACCCTCGTTTTGAGGCTTATGGTCAAAAGAAAGAGGCTTTGCCCGGCCCTTGACACCAAGCACAGACCGTGAATCACCAGCATTTGCCTTCAAACCGTCAGCTATGTTTGTCCTGTACATCTGACAGGAACTACAACGTACCACATAGATCTGTGACTTTGATAGTAGACCAACAGATGCGGTACATCCAGATACTTCCTCTTCGTATTTTGGGTCTGGGCCTTGTATTAGATATGAAGTCGCCCCATGTTAGGCAACTAAGCCTACTGTTCAAAATAGCCCGATCTGTTGCTAGGAATCCATCTTTTAACGCTTGCTCATAATCTCCATTCTTAAAGGCCTCTTGTTTTGCGATGATCTTGTGTATGTTCTCGCCCGCAAATAACGCAACTTTATCCCCACCATGTCCATCATACACTCCGAAAAAGCTGAGTCGGTTCTCCGGTGGTGCTGCTTGGAACTCTTTCGTTGCGTCTTCGGCTTGTAGATCTAATACCGCTGCATGGGCATCCTCCATGCTAATACGCCACCCTTGCATTGCGGAGACTCCGAAAGCGACTCGGTCATCTTGACTATCGTCAGATATCTAATCAAAAGAACATCAGCAATGACTCCATATAAGGTTACAGGGTCTCTGAATGGTCTTCAACAGTGAACGCCAAGCGACAATGTCAAGCTAGATGTGGTGCCTCGGACTTCCAGAACGCAGAAAGCTCACGCACCTTCTCAACCACCGGCTCCGATAAAGTCTGTCCCATGATTGCGACAGCGAGAACAGACTACTCTAATCAACGCTTTCTCCGTATCATAAGTTCCTAGTCTGCGCAACGGGCAACGAAAGGTCTGGTTCACACGGGATTGTTGGTCGTGAGAAAAAATGCACAGGCGCTGACGCAGAAATCCCAATTGAACCCTTGGTCGGTCTGGTTCTAGAATACCTGTGTCCGAGAACAAGAAAAAGATATTATATGCCTGCTAAGGCCTGATAGATTTGGTAGGTGGTCGAGGCCTGTCGCGTGAGAGTGAATGATTGTGGAAGTGCAGAGACTTGTGGTGCGAGGTTGGTCATAATTGCATGCAGACCAAATCCGGAAGGAAAGGGCCGATCGCCCCCCAGGCTCTACAAAACAAAGCTAAACTACAAATTGACAGATAGCAACAGACGCCATATCCACCTATCATGGAGAATTCTTGTATTGGATTGTACACATGGAAACATAGAATCAACCATGTTGTGTATAGGTGCTTTCGTTGCTTTTCTTCATTCTCACGCCAAGGCTAGCCTTGCTCGGAACGAAGACTCCTAGAAATCATGGTTGCTTTACATGCGCTATAGGGATGAACGATTCAAGAAGCACCTTGATTGCTGCTAATACTGCTCCTTGTGGCCCGTAATTCTTTCTTCAGGGCCTCGTTTTCCCTCTCCAACTCCTCTGCACGCTCGGAAAGCGTATCCATCTAAATAAGCTTTAGTAATGCTCGATTGCGGTCTTGGTTAACGCTCACCTGCTCCTCAGCCCCTGAAGAGAATTCTTCGATGATCTTGAAGACCCGCCAAAGCCGTAGTACTATGATAATAGACCTTGGGAATCTCGGCGTTAGCGTTTATCTACTAAGACCGAACTGCGAGCGTTGATGCACGTCTACAGAGCTTTTGTTCTTTCAATGTGTTTTTGGTCTCTTCTAGGTGTTTAAGTAGGAAAGAGTGGACTTCGAAAACAATCTTACCCAGCTTCTTCCAGGACGCCCTTCAGACAAACATCGATGATGAATCCTGCAACTATTACAAGAGCATCGAAGCAATGGAATCTAGTTTTGAAGTATCTGCCCCGGCGTCAGCAACGATCGAGTCAATGGTGGCGCTAGGGTAACTGAATGGACTTACCTGAAACCAAATGCCCATATGCTCGCAAGCAGTTCGACCATGAACAGGCAGCTGAACACGAAACTCACAATTCCCAAAGCCGTTTGCGTGTCCAATATTCCCTTGCTAACATGACTGCCATTACCGCACGAATGCTCGCACACATACAAACTTATCAAGAAATCGGCAAAGATGCAGCTCACATCGAGAGAAACAAGAGCGAGCACGGAGTAATGTCCATATTTGGAGGTAAGGAAACGCTGAACCTGCTTGCGCGCTGGGTGAAGGTAGCGTTCTTGGGTAGTCGAAGATCGCAACAAGATACGGTCGAAAGCGTTGTCGGTAATGGAGGCCCGCCTTACCCGACGACTCCCCCTGAGAAGAGGCTGCGTATCACTAATGCTCATCGTGCATGCCAATCAACCAAGAAACAGCCATCTAATCCGAGATTTGTGACGCGGACATGGTCGCGACCCTGTGGAAAAGACACCAGGTCCGAAATGTTTCGAAGTGTAAAGACTTGAAGACGAAAGGCTCAAGCAGGTTCAATCATGTTCCAGGTCGGTTATGACTTGGTAACAAATCAGAGTGTGCAAAGGTATCAGCTGTCAGATGATGGGATATTCGAGGTTGGTCCAAGCTTTTTCCATACCCTGCCAAGCGAGTGGACCTTAGTTGCAGCCAGCAGCGGCATTTTCCGGCTACGATTTTTGGTTTGGTTTGGTTTGGTATAGTATAATCACTGGGCAATGAGGTTACTATGGCGGTCTCAATTGCAGAAGCCCAGTGTACTATGGTCTACGTCGCATACAATTCATTTCCAGCGATCTGTGTCCACAAAATCGTCTGACCCCTTACGCATCCTGTTTTGTGGTTCGGATAACTTCAGCATCGGCTCTCTGCGAAGCCTGAATGATGAGCGCCAGAAGGACGCAGATTCAATAGCTTCAATTGATGTTGTTTGTAAGCCAGCAAAACGTGTCGGTCGGGATTTGAAAAATGTTCGCGAAGGTAAGATACAACGCATTAGGTTTATCTTTTGAATGATTAAGAGACTTTCAAGTACCCATATCATCTACCGCGAAGGCACTGTCCTTGCCTCTGCACCAGATTGATACATTCAAAGGATGGAAGGTATGGGACACCACAAGTATAAAAGAAGAGCAAGCCTAATCCACAACTAGCCACCAACGCCTCAGGGCAAAGACATCAATTTGGTCATTGCTGTATCATTTGGACTTCTCGTACCCTGGAGAATACTCGATGGAGCTAAATATGGAGGCTTGAACGTTCACCCGTCAATGTTGCCTGAGTACGAAGATCTGCGAGCGGCGCTCTGCCACTTCTCGGAATTACTGCTGACACACATAGCTTTCGTGGACCGGCTCCATTGCATCACACTTTGTTATCTGGCTGCAAGACTACTGGAGTTACGTTGCAGACCCTACATCCAAAAGACTTTGACCGTGGAACCATTCTAGCCCAGACACCATACCCTGGATTGTCCCATGAGGCGACAAACGTAAACCAATTGGAAGCTCTGATAACACCGAAGGCAGCAGAGATGCTCGTACAGGGTATCAGAGATCGAATCTTTGTCCCTCCTTTGCATGATGTTGGATGGCACGAGGACGATCCGCAGTTGACGGAGTTGCGGCACGCACCCAAGATTACCCCTGAAGACCGTCACATAGACTGGGGGAAATGGACCGCCGAGGAAATTCTGCGGAGACATCAAGTCATCGGGCCGCTTTGGAACTTTGCTCAGAGTTCGGCCGCAGGTAAAATTCGTACACAGAGGATTATTTGGCCATCAGGATTCAGTAAAATACCACACAGTGATGAGAACATCCTACGCCCCGGCCACCCAATTCTGAAAAGCCTAGATTTTCCAGCTGAGAATCCTCGCAGCTTGCTCATACGGACTTGTGACGGCTTTACTCTGCAGACCGACGAGGTAAAAATCGAGGGTGGGAGGGTTGAGAATGCCTCAGTAGCATGTAAACGCGCTGGCATGATCCGACTACTTGACATCTTAGAAAATCTCCCCCAAGGCTCTTCATGTTTTCGGAGTCGTCTGGAATAGCATTTATGACACTAGTACCCCTCTATAATAATTATGCAAAGAGGCGAGGAGATCTATTCTGCTCATCGTGCCCATAATTCTATCAGCACCGTGAAGAGACTGCATTAGGCATCGCCTCGCGTGCTTGCTATCTCATCATTACACGACCCGAGTCTAGTTAACCTTTAGAATTGGCTAGAATTTAAGAGTATGGTGGTCCTACCTATCTGGATGTTCTGCCCGGTCATAGATGAGTTCTTGGCCGCAGCCACAAATGCATCCGCACAATCTTCGAGATCAGTCTACGCCACGGTCAGCGAAAGTCAGTGCCTGATCTGGAAGCTCTATAACTGGCCTCTTTCTTTAGTACCGCTTTTTCGTTGTGCATTCTGATCTGCTCCGGGGTAAATTGAGCTCCCTATCCAATGGTCAGCACCTCGACAAGCTCTCATGATCGAATCTTCCGGCTCATACCCATTCGGTCAAGAGGAGGCCCGGGAGCACTGCGTTAACTCGTATTTCGGGTCCCTGGGTTGCAGCGAGACATTTCATCAATTGGAGGCCTACCAAGGTGTCATCAGTACACGCTACCCGTTCCATTAGGGCATGTGAAGGCTGACCTGCAGCTTTCGAGACAGAGTATGCCATACTGCTCCCACCCGGGGAGATCCCCGCGATTGAGGAGGTGATCAAGAACACTCCACCATCATGGTTCGATTTAAGAGTTGGCAATGCTTTTCGGAAAAGATGCATGTTTCCTTTGCAATTGACAGCCCAGCACTGAATCCCGAATTAGTGAGCCAGACCGAGGATTCCATAGGCCGCTTAAAATCCGCACCTTGTCCCATTCAGCCTCAGAGAGAGCGTCGAGGTTGTCGAATTTGGTAAATTTGGTCCAACCCTGACTCATAATCAGCGAGATGGGATATCTTATTGCTCTCGAGCTATCAAGTCGGAACTGTTTGGGGGGAAACCTACAGCATTGGATATGATGATGTCCAAGCCTCCTAGCCCATCTATGCTCTCCTGGACGGTCCGCTCACAGTCTGCCAGTACCCCCACGTCCTTGCAAGAATATTAGGCCTAGCCAACAGAGACGTTTCAGCCGACGAGAAGCATACACCTTGAATGACCACCATCTTTGTACCGTATTCCTTCTCGAGCTTCTGGGCTGTTTGCTTGGCTCGATCATGATTCCCGACGTAGTTGATGGCTATATTGCAGCCTTCGGCAGCGAACTTTTCAGCCACAACTGCACCCAATCCTCTATGGAGATTCCAAACAATCGGGTCAGCCCTGTGTTCTGCGCTCGGTCAAGGATGGACGCTTGCGCACCTTGAACCTCCAGTGATTAAAACGTTCCTCCCTTTGAGACTGTAAGGCATGATGAATTTTCTGTCAGTGCGTGTTCTGGAGCTGCTGCACAAACGTGCAATGTCGATATCTATTTCATTCCAATTCACAGGGCATCAGGTAGGGATTCCCCACCTGCGGGGGACATGCACCTCGGCAATTCCTGTTCGATTGCAGTGACCAGACAAGTCAAGAATCTCCAAGCATTATTTAATCTACTGTATGGAATTATTACAAGAAGAAAAGCACAGCGGCTGGTCGGCGGGCGTAGGCTACAACGGTCAACGTGAGTCGTTTATATTCAAAAATGGCCTTGCTCATAGGTATGTATCTACATGGATGTTCTACAACAGAAGATCGTTGAGCGCGAGAAGACCAAGCCCAAGATTACCGAAGGAGGACTTGAGAATCATTCGGTTGATCTCGACACGAATTGTGCGAGAGCGAGCCATACTCGGAAATTACAGGTCTTGAACGGGACTTGTGACCGTGCCTGCGTCGTTCTCTTGCATGCATGCACGAGATGTTCTGAGCACGGCAAACTTAGGTACCTACTAGAATTGATTCAAGTGAATCAATCGTCCAAGTACAGACTGTACAATCCCGTTATCAAATATCAGTATTCTAGGTAGTTGTACGAGTACTCCCTATGTAAAGAAGACCATGATATTTATTGAAATCGCTTTTTCACCCTTTCCGTATTCTATTTCAATCCACCACACTTACATCTAGCAAAGTGTGTCAACATGTCAAAGCCGCCAGAAATGCCGCATAGAACCATGCTAGAACTATCATACCCGAGTCTCTAGCCTCTAGGCTCTACAGTACACTGTACGAGTACCCTGACCCTGCAACAGCCTCAGGGCCATGTCCCGCTCCGGTCGCCTCTTGAACTCTAGTCTCTAGCATTGCTTTTTCCACCGCTACGAACCTACCTACACCGACAGTTAATTAATATTCTTATTTGTTGAGCGCTGCTTGACCACCTCTTGTATTTGCCATTCCTTTCAACGGTCGGGTTACTGGTATCTGGGGCCTTGTACCCGGAATTCCTCAATTCTCCAGCTAGCCCGTTCCTGTCGAAGGTCCCTAGTAGCGTCAGGCAGCTCGAAGCGAGTCAGTCGTCCCTCCTTTCCTCAACCACCAACCACCAGTCCTCCATCGACCTCCCCACCGCGTCGCGCGGCCTCTACGCCTTTCCAGTGGTACCAACACATGGACTAGTCATCAAAGACATCGACAATCATAGACATCGCCAAGTCCAAGGTGTTGCGGGCCTTCGTGGGCAGCGCAGTGGGTGTCGAGAGTGCGGAAGAGCGAACATCGGAGTGAGCTTGTCTCGTGAGCGTGGTGAGTACGTCCAACATTACACGCAGAGCTCCCTGCTTCAGCTTTCATTTTGCGCTACAGATATCAATTCAAGTTGATGAACTGTTCAAGTTGTAGTTAACATAAAACCCAGCTCTGTTGTCTGTGCGGCTACGGTTGAGGCTTCGCATTCAGCGGCAACCCTGCTCAACCACAGCTCCCTCCTCTCTGCACACCATCAATAGACGTAAACCCTCCATAACGCTCTACCACGACCTCGATGGCGTCTTCATCTTCGAATGTCGTAGGTGTGCATTACCGGGTGGGGAAGAAGATTGGTGAGGGGTCGTTTGGCGTGATCTTTGAAGGGACAAATCTGCTCAATAACCAACAAGTTGCGATCAAATTCGTATGCACAGCGAACATTTCTTGCCGAACGGGTACTAAGTAGCAACAGGAACCAAGGAAGAGCGATGCGCCCCAGCTGAGAGACGAGTACCGAACCTACAAAATACTCGTCGGATGCCGTATGTAAACACCAGCGCTGAGAGGTCCAAAGTTGCTAACCAATTCCAGCCGGCATACCTAATGTCTACTATTTCGGCCAAGAAGGCCTTCACAACATCCTCGTCATCGACCTCCTTGGGCCCTCGCTTGAAGATTTGTTCGACCACTGCAATAGAAAGTTTTCTGCAAAAACGGTAGTCATGGTTGCAAAACAGATGGTATGAATCGTTGGCATACCTTTGCTACGAGATGGTTGGACTCACACCCCCATAGTTATCACGAGTCCAGACAATACATGAGAAGAACCTGATATATCGAGATATCAAGCCAGACAACTTTCTGATAGGGAGGCCAGGTTCGAAGTCGGCCAATGTCATTCACGTGGTAGACTTTGGCATGGCCAAGCAGTATAGAGATCCAAAGACGAAGCAACACATACCATACCGAGAGCGAAAATCGTTGTCGGGCACTGCGCGATACATGAGTATCAATACACACTTGGGTCGAGAACAGTCACGAAGGGATGATCTAGAAGCGCTAGGGCATGTTTTCATGTACTTTCTACGGGGTGGTCTTCCTTGGCAAGGGCTCAAGGCCGCAACGAACAAGCAAAAGTACGAGAAAATTGGTGAGAAAAAGCAGACCACAGCCATCAAGGATTTGTGTGATGGATTGCCGGGTAAGTGCTCTCGGAAAGTAGTGGCAGGACGATGTTAAACTGAACCCTAGTTGCAGAGGAGTTCAACAAATACCTGAGCTACGTGCGGAACCTCGGTTTCGAGGATACACCGGACTACGACTACCTTCGGGATCTGTTCACCCAAGCTCTCAAGAACACAGGAGAAGTCGAAGATGGAGAATACGATTGGATGAAGCTGAACAACGGAAAGGGATGGGAAGCCATGAAACAGCACGGTTCACACAGCCACCTCCACGCCGCGAATGTAGCACCCAACGCATCAGCAAGAGCACTCGTCGGCGGCGGAACTGACACACCTCGAGGACCTCAGACACCGGGACTCACTCCCGCCCGTTTAAACGCCGCGCAGCCCCTGCCCCCATCTCCCGCGAAACCGGGAGTGGGCAAAACGCGCGAACGGCCAGGCGCCTCTGGCGCAGCGCTACCAAAGCGTCAAAGCGGAGCGGCGGGGGGGCTCACAGACATTGCGACACCGGCGGTGTCGACTCAGGCGCAATTTCAGAGCTCTACGGCGAATCTACCCCAAAGGATGAGCCAGATCAACCCGAATATGAATCAGCAAGCCACAGTGCAGCAGAGCTCGCGACAGCAGACTCAGGAGCAGCAACCTTCGACGTTTCAGAAAATCATGAAGACGCTTTGTTGCGGTAGGTGATCTTCGTGCTGGTGCGTATAGCGGGACTTGTTCTCTGGAATCAAATGTAGTACTAAGCTGATACCTTTCTAGGATGAACGATGTATAGATGCCATCTGACAACTTCCGAACTTCCTCTGACACCGGACGTCCATCGTCCTTCGTATATAGGCGGGTGCGACAATCTCTCGGACCAGGAGAACGGCGTTTTTCCTGTATAGGCGCTGGCACCCTCTTTGGACACGAATTGCCCCCACATCGGCATCCTAGCTATTTCAATCGCTTCTAGACTCTCGCTTGTTCCCATTTGGCTTTGTCGTTCTACTATTTATACCCATCACGCCCATTCTCCACCTACATCCGGGTCTGGCTTCCTCACCGTCCGTCGGCGTCTCTCGAATCAAACCGGAAACTCGGAAATTGAACCGCGAGATCCTGTCCTCGACCGACCATACTCGGCATTGTGCCCACCATTCTCGCCCACCGGATCACCCGTCTTCGTCTTCGACCATTTTTCCTAATCGTCTTGATCACCACAAAGGACACCCCAATATATTGCGAGAAGATGAGTTCATGACTACTGCATTTTTCTCTTTTTCCTTTGTTACCTCTTTTGAGCGCAGGAGCATTGATGGAATGGTTAGGACAGGGGGTTTTAAAAAGGGAATGTGTGATAGTAATACAATTGACAAGGACATTTAAAGATGACAAGGTGTTTCTTGTGATGAAACTAGGTAAAATCCTTCCTGACTCCTTTCCTCATCACACCAACCTCTCCAACCCCCACCAAGCCGATCCATTCCCAGAAAAGAAAAAGCGCCCCCATCCGCATCCCGCTCCACAAACCCCCAACGCCCCCGAGCGTTCACAACCTCCTCTCCAGCGCAACCCTAACCCCTAGACCCCAACCTCACGACCCAACCCTCGCTATCTTGTCGTTTCTACTGTAGGAGATACATATAACAAATATCCCTTTTTTTTTCTTTTTCCGTTGTCTATGTTTAGTTAGGCGCGGTGGATCTTTGGTTTTGGCGGGCTATGGGGGGGGGGGCTTGGCTGGGTGGTGGATGGGGAGGGGGAAGGGGGAAGGGGGAAGGGGGAAGGGAAGGGAGGGGAAGGGAAGGGAAGGGAAGGGAAGGGAAGGGAAGGGAGGGGAAGGGAAGGGAAGGGAAGGGAGATGGAGATGGAGATGGAAGGTTTATGTATTAGAAGGGGGGCTGGCTAATAATTGGGGTTGTGTATGTGTATGTGTATGTGTATGGGGGGAAACAAGGGACTGACTGAGAGTTTTCGTGGGAGGTTCGGTGTAACTACAGCGGTGTGGGTTCGCATGTAGGAGAGATTGGGGGCGAGATTAGATACCTTGTTGAACGCAATGTCATGTGGGTATTCAATTGCGTGAAATTCTCAAGACAGCTGATGGTATTCGGACCGCCCGGGTCCATTTGCTTTTCGCGAAACCACAGAGTACTTTCTTGTACGCCGAGGCCGTGGGCCAGTCATTCCACCCCGACCAGGGATGGTGAAAAGAGCTTTCCCTTTCCGTCTCTTTTCCATCTCTGTACATGCGTGCGCCCGCTTTGTAGATACCCAGCACGCCGTCATGATGCGCAACCATAATAGTACAGCCTTCCACTTTCCTTCAATCCCCCATAACAACATCCCCTTCCCCATCCCTCTCCACATCCCCTCCTCCCCCATAAACCTCCTCATCCCTCCTCCTCCACTTCCCTTTAACCTCCTTCTCTCTTCTCCGCCTCTCCTTCATGTCCTCCCCCTGCCGATCTTTCTCTTGTCTGACACTGCTCCGGGCGGCATCCACAACGCCTTTCCACCACTCTTCCAGGCGGCCCTTTTCGATGTAGGTTTCTAGGATGGATTGCTCGATTTCGAGGTCTTTGGCGATGAGGGTTAAGATGGAGTCGGGAAGGTTAGAGTAGTGGGAGAGGGAGCGGAGGGGCGAAGGGGATTCTGGGGATATTTCGGGAGTGAGGAGGGTGCTGGGGGAAGGGAGGGGTGTTTTGTCCCAGAAGCCTTGTCGCATGTCAGTGTTGACGTTCATGTATTGAAAAGGAGCTGCGAAGAGAGCACTTACCGGTCCTATAGCCCTCCCTCAAAGTCTTGAACAGAGCCGTCGCCCCCGTCTCCACCTCAACCTGTGTATCATCCTTTAGCTCCGTGCGGTTGATCGATTCCCAGTCATCCTGGATCATACACCGTCTCCATATGATCTTCTCGTACAGCTGCCTCCCTTCCCCAGCGGTTGTACTTAGCCTTAAGAGCTTGAGAGCAGAAAAATATCTCGTATCCATTAATTCGTTGTCAGCTTTTGCGTCCGGGATGTTGTCCATCAGCGTCAGAGTATCGACGAGATCTTCCACGTCGAGAGCCTCCCTGGCCACAAGTCTAGTCATGTTCTGCCTCATTGCTTCATGTAACGCTGGCTTGCTCTCGACAAGGTGCTTGCCGCAATTCTCCACGGCAGACTGGACTTCTGCGTCTTTGTCAAGGAGGCCTTGAATAGATGGTTTAATGTACTTGTGCAGAGATTCCTGGACTGCAACGGCGACCATAGCACGATCAAGTTTCCGAATTGCAATCTTTGCGCTGTCGTCTTTGACTTGCTTCTTTGCTTGGGCTGCCATGGTTGATAGCTTACCCAGGCTTAACTCAATCTTTTTGCTCCAAAGGTTCGTCTCCTGCGCTGCCGATGTTCTTAGGTTCTCCGCTGCCGCTGCGTAGTGTTGCTCCGCCGTAATTTCATTAATCCAGCTCAGCTTCACATACTCGGGGTGACATCGCAGAAAGAGATTTAGATGCTTCTGATGGTTTGCACCGTATTTGAGTACGTCTACTACCCTACCGCGCCTGATATGTTTCGTGAAGTAGGCGGTTGCCCAGGCCGTGCCGTATTTGACAAAGTAGGAATCTATTAGTTCCTCGAGAAGTCGGACTTCGGGGTTTATGTCCTCACCATCGCTATCTTGTCCTCGAGCCCCTTCCAGTGCCTCCCCCATTTCGATATCGATGATGTTAGCGAGTGCTTGCATGTCACGATATTTTTCGGCCAACGCTATACCTGCCTCACCCTGTCCAATATCGGAAAGCTCCGCAAACAGGATTTGCCTGACCGCGAGATATGCCCGTTGAAGATCCTCGCCACAGGCCTTCAATTGCGGATCCGTTCGTGACTTAAGCCATTGGGAACTCTCAATGTAAACCTGGCAGCATACTTGAACCTGACGTGGGTTTTTCTCTGCAAGCATCTCAATTAGGTGCATAGGTGGCTCACCCACCCCGTCCTCCCCCTTTGAATGACCAAGTGTGAATTCCCTTGCGACATCGGTCAGCAACTTGGCATTCTCAACGATGCTCAATCCAGATGTCCATATCTCAGGCAAGTCCTCGTAAGCGCCTTGCAAAACACCGTCGACCATGGGCTCTTTGTCGAGGCCATAGAGCGCGGCATTGGCTTCGCGGAATTGGTATGCCGTCTCCAACGAGGCAAGCTGAATATCGACAGCCTCGATTATGGACCGGGCCCGCGCAGCATTGTCATATTCAGTGTTGCCCTCGATACTTTCCGCAATGAGCTGTTCGATAATCTCATGAGTCCAAGGTACGATGTATTCCAGACGCCAGATATCGTGAATGAACCAATGCCGGACTTGATCGGTTTCATACTGCTCAGGCTTATTCTCTTTCTTGTAGTCTTCGTGCAGATAATCCAAAAGTTCGGCTAAGACATTATTTTCGTTTTGATGCTTGGTCCTAATGGCTATATTGTAGGAACGCCAGACCGCTCTGGCAGCAGCCATCTTCTCTGCATTCCACAGCAATTTCCACCGAATTAGACGGCTCAATGGCCGATAGTGCAACCTCAGGTGCTTGATCAAATCCGCCAAAGCAGTAGCTCGCTGCAGAAGTTGATGTTCCACAGATGGAGCTACGGCATTTACATATGTTGACGTTGATCTCATGATTGAGTCACTAATTTCCAAGGCGGCGGCTTCTACTTCTTCCATAGCAAAACTGATCTCTGGGCGGCCGGAAAAGTCCAACAAATCTTGCTGTAGGCTACCAAAGAACACCGCCTGTTCAAGCTTGGTCTTTGCGGTAACTTTGGCTCTGTCTGAGACGGATTGACCTCTCTCCATGGGTAGAGCCGTTACTCTAATTAGTCCAAAGCCATGCACCATCAAAACGCAAGACGAATGACTATGGTCTCGGTCTTGCCCCTCAGAAGCACACCCAACAACTCGATAGTTCTTTGTCCTCCGAAAATCAATTGCGTCCTGAAAAGGATCCGGTAGCGCACGTGCCTCTATCTGAAGCTGAGAATTTGGGGAGACCTCGATTTCTACAAGAGAAACCAGGGCCACACTCTTTTCGAATACCACAAATGCTGTGTGGCCCGGCTCCGGTACAAGAACCTGAGGTTTGAAATGTGAATCTGTCGGTAGCAGTGTTGTGTAACAAGAAATTGGGTGGACGATTTCGATGTCGACAGACCCGTCGGTAATGTTGAGACCCAGCAATGCATATCTCGATGACTCTTTTCCTGAGAGGACAGTCAAAACTAGCAGTTTGCAGTCCCCTCGCGCAGTAGACTTTGCAACCTCCTTGCCCGTCTGGCGGTTCGGTAAGAATGTGAAATCCAAGACCTCAAAAAGGTGTTCGTTCTGGTCCTCAAATACACTGCTGCCTTCCGCGATGGCTTTGAGCAAGTCTTGTTTGGCCTCAATCTCATGTAAAAGTGAATGTGCTCCATTCCAGTTCAGGTCCCAGACTTGGAATGACCCCTTGGTTGTTGCGATAACTACACACCTTTGTCCTCTCTGCCACGAAATTCCCGCTCTTATTGCTGCAACATCCCTTCTCCAACCTGCACTGCTAAAGGCACTTCTTAGACTCCCAAAGAGCCCACCACTATGGGCGCCGTTGTTCCGCAGAAATTGGACACCGATTAAAGGTTTACCTTGGGGATCGCTGACTGTCAAGTGTGCAACTCTGCCCGAACTGAGTGTGAGAACGAAGCCATGTGGCTCCCCTTCCGTCACTTTAGTAATGATCTCGCCAGAGAGCATTCCACCCAGTGACCCTTGAATTCCTTGTTGCTTTTGCCGGTTGAGATCAACACTCGCCGCACTAGAAAGGCTTTCCCAATATGTGATTTTCCCACTTGTAGGCATTACGACAAGGAAAGCGGGTTCTGCAGACGTAGGGACGATGACACCAAAGGGCAAGGGATGGCGATTATTGATTGAAGGGTGCGGCAGTCTGATGGCCAGTGGCTTTGAAGCGTCGGCGGCACTTGTACCCTGGATATAATGCCAGACTAGTGCTTGAGTCTGGGTCATCGCTACAGCGTAGCCAAGACCGGTGGATATGTCTCCACGCCATATCTCTGTGACAGGTCAGCTAGAAGTCTGACCGCGCAGAATGACATCAAGCTTACCAGTATTTTGGTGGTCCTGGAGCTGTTCTGGGGTGGTAGGGAGTTGTGTAACAACGTAGCTGGCATTCCTGGTCTAAAGGGCCATGGTCAGCACCAATGGATCACAGTTGCCGAATTCAAACAAATATACCAGTTCGATACTTCCATCAGTCTTATTGCTCCTCTTCTCCCTATCTGCTTTCTTGATACCTCTATTCCTGATAGCTAGACTTGTGGTGTCCACACTCGCATGCCGTTGGCCTGTGGGATGCGTTGCATGACCGTTGGCAGCTGGAGGATCCTCGACATGGTCTACATAACCATTGACTTGCTTGCTGGGAGGTGGTTGAAATGTTTCTTGAGTGAGACCCGATCGCCTAAGTCGCTTTGGATTGTGTTTAATGGCAACGGAATCTTCTGAACTTGTCCGCTGGCGTCTCCGAGGGTTGCGAGTACCGACGCTGGGATGGACTGTTGCGTCCGGGGAAAACATGATCACGAGGTCCGCATTATCGAGTTATGGGAAATGTAGGATGTAGGATTCAAGGTGATACTCAGTATTATAGGCTTCGTGGAAGGAGGGTTATGCATCTGTTGACATTATACGGCGTTCTGTAAATTGCTAGTGCCAAAACAGAGTCGCGCTTATATCTAGGTAGGTAATTAAAAAAAAATTGGCTGCCCAAGCTGCCGCCAACACCTGTCGATCAATCAGTTTCGTCTATCAAAACAGCGCCGTACTCAATTTTTTTACCAACCCATTTCCTCCAGGAACGTTTCTACTACAAATTCACCTCAAGCTACGCAAGGTATATGAGGGATTGCGCAGATCACAAGGTCCTAGCGCCTACTTAAACCGCTGCTCTTGTGCAATATCCGGCCCCATTTGGATAATACACATTCTAAGAAAGATAGCCGCACATGGATTTTACGGTCATGCTTTACAACGAGAATCCTGTCTGTTCCTCCTGTCTTGATGTGCATACCTAGCCGGACGCATTTGGCAGTGCTTCATAAATCCAGGAGAATATTCCATTTGATTTGTCGCCAGGTAAAAAGCCGACAATTGCTAAGCTGATTTTGTTACAGGAACATTGATACGCTAGCATAAGCCAATAGATACCAGCGCTCCGACGAGCGTACCTCCATTGTGAGAGTCATCTAGACCTTCTTGACGTGTTCCTCCTCGTCAATGCTCGCACTGCTATTGCTATCCACGGTGTCTGCCTTCTCGAGGCCGTGATGCTCCTCCTCCTCAACGTCTTGAGCCCCATGATATTCCTCCTCAAAGACCGGATCGGTCTCGACGGTTTCGAACTTGGTCTTGAAGTCTCCGATGGCATGACTATGAGAGCTGCTGTTGGAGCGGCGGCGAGCATTGTTAAAGTTGTAGCCCAAGTCCTGCTGCTCATCACCAGGCATACCCCTAGTGATTTAAATCATAAGCCTTGGGAGATGAGATCGAGAATTGGATCCATGGCTTACCAATTCCCCTTGCCACCGCCTTCCTTCTTCACCTTCTTTGGGTCTTCGTCGATGTGGCCATTCTTAGCAAAATATCTGGTTGTATCAGAGTCAACGACCGTAGGAGAGGGGCCTTTGGGCTGCATGAATGGTCCCCAGCGTACCTAGGAAGTCTATCTTCAGCAGTCATGTTGCCTTCGGCGATGGCTACATGATCACGATCGTTCTGCTTGTGCGAGCGAGTCACTAACGGGGTTCTTGATTAGCCGTCTAGCTACCCTCGAAGCGGATGTGAGCGGGCAAGTAATGCATCGTTTGAGAACAGACGAAAGATGTGTCACCTAAACATTTACTTACTATCTAGTATTTGTATCGAATTGGATTGGTTGTGTTTGTGGAAAGATTATTGTACTTGGAAGTCGATGTTGTTGCTGTTAAGGTCAAACAAGGGCCGCGATGGAGCTTTGACCAAAGATGACGAATAAACATGCACATCAACCCTAAGCTTTGCAAGGGGGGGTAAACCTATACCAATCTTTGTTCTTACAAGTATCAGTTACGCGTCTCTCCACTACGAGAACATTACTCTGAACATCATGCAAACCTCAGTCTATTCAAGACTACAATAGTATGCGATTGCTTGCTCTATTAAGCTGATGGGACCTTGGGCTACTGCATCACGCGACCACGGTAGTGAGGACAAGGGGAGCTCAACTCGCACGCTTGTCGACGTTCGATGCGGGGGTTAGCGCGGCTTTACGGAGGTACTAAGCCTTGTATGATATAGCTCACTGGCTACTCCTGAAAGCTTAAAACGTCCCCCGGCCGACCAATCATCCCACATCTGGTTACACAGTATTTAGGTCTACCTTGAGGCAGTCACCGAGTCATGAAAGCACTGACAGCTTCGAGCCAACACAACTGCAAGGCACCCATCCACTGACTCTCAACTGGGGAATATGCTAAGAAATGTGATTCTCGGGCATGGCAGGACGCATTAAATGGAGCATATCATCATCCTCCTGCTTGCTGTAGAGACGTGTGGTGCCTCCCGGATGCCAGAAATGTCTGGCGAGCCTGCAAGGAAGGATCCATTAACTCTGGAGCAATTGGTTTCTCGATCGCGACGGGTAGTCCAGTACTGAATGTTGGACCAGGAAGCACTCTGTAGCTCAATGAGATGGACCATCTTACATTCTCTACGAAGAGTAAAGGCAGGCTGTTTAGGCCATGCTTTCTATAATTTTACGGTATTGCAGGGCCCCGTCCGTTGTTCGATAACATGGTAGCAGATGATACTCACGTGCTTCCATAAATTTCTTCAGAAACAGTTGTCAGTTTTCCATAGCGTATCTTTAGTTCTTTCTAAGTCGGTCTCTTTACGCCTCTTGTTCCAGGTATCTAAGCCTACCGCCATGACTGTACTCCTTTGTTCTTGTCTGGATGTATTATTGGACGACTTAAGGGTAGTAATTCCCTTCTTCCGAACCTAATAACTGAATTTGAGCCCGCCGTTAGCACAAACCACGCTCCCAGTGCACCATCCCGAGTCCTCCGAGCAAAGCATCGCTACTACGCCGGCAATTTCTCTTGAATACGCTGGCCTACCGCCTGCCTTCTCCGCATCCTTCACAAACCTCTCCTCATCTATTCCTTCCCGAACAGCCTGCAGCGGCGCATTCAACATAAACGGCTTCATTTGCGCTCGAAAGTCCTCCCCCACCGAATCATACATCTCTGTCGCTACAGGACCGGGGTTTATGGCGTTGACGGTCGCTCGTTCGGCTAGTTCCCGACTCCAGGTCCGCGTCATGGCTTCCAGAGCGGCCTTTGTGCCGCCGTATATGGTTTGGTCTTTGAAACCCATAGATGCAGAGACCGAAGAGAGATTCACGATGCGCCCTGAGCGGTCGTGCGGGAGATAGGGAAGCGCGGCTTGCATGAACAATATCGGCCCCAAAACATTGACAGTATACATTTTTGTGAAGAGCTCAGGCGTAACGTCTTGCAGCGGCGAATTCTCGGCTATTGCGGCATTGTTGATGATGATATCGATTTGGAACTTACCAGTTCGAGGGTGAGAGAAGTGGTTCTTGGCAGTGTTGATCAGGTAGGCGGCACCAGTAGGATGAGCCATGTCGGCTTGGACGGGGAGGGCATTGATGTTATGTGTAGATTCCAGGTAATTGGCAAGGTCTTCTGTAGGCTTGGTCGAGGAGTCGGAGGTGTAATTCAAAACGACCGAAGCACCTTTGTTGGCGAGATTTTCGGCGATGGCGGCGCCAATGCCTGGACGGTTGTTCAAACGAATCTATATCAATCTCCTACTCTGTTTGGTGGAAGATGGGTGTTGAGCACACCTCTGGAGCCGCCCGTTATAATAGCGAGTTTTCCTTCTAGCGGGCGTATCATTGTAGCTCCTTTCAGGTTTGTGGACGAGGCCCGCTGGTAGCTCGGTCTGGACATTTTGAAAGAGTGGTTAAAATATATAGGAACAACTGGAGAAGCGTCAACAGGTCAAGTGTACTTGCAAAAGGGAATAAATGAGCAGCAAATGTGGCAGGGACGGTTAAGGCCCTAAGTGGGGTACTGTAGAGGGGTATGGTTCACTACTGGCGCTTGAACGCAGAAGAGGCTTCACCAGGTGATCAGGAGTCGCAGGAATTAGAGCCTTATATGCTAGTACTCTGTTAAAACTCTGTCTGATTGAACTCTACAGGATGCTGGAATAAAAAGGTTTCAATGGCCTTCTAATCGACCGCTGCTCTTCTTTCATAGACCACTATGTCTTCTTCATATGCTAATCCTTGGTCGCCACTTATCGAATCTGCTCACCTTCAAGTCTTAGTACAGCATCGTCCGCTTTGTTTCCCGACCATGGCGAAAATTTGTTAACGAGGTACCAAATATCTTCGTATGCCCTACTCGAATAGGGTTAGTCGTCTTTCTAAGGTGGCATACTCAGCGAGTTACTGACGTGAGTCTGACGCTCGTGCCAGGAGAAGCCGCAGAGTTGATCAGCGTTGTCTTTGTACTATATAGCCGATTTTGGTCGCCCCCTTCATCCACAGGCTCGCTTGGTTCGTAGTGCCGCAAGTACTCTCGTCGATACGCTTCCGCTTTCATACAATAGTGGTCTACCCTCCATATCCCCATCTCCATCTCGTTGTGTGCGTAATACGCCGAAGCATCATATACATAGGTGTCACCTGTTTCGGTACCACTGCCGATGTTTGACTACCAGAGATCACCGTATATCAAGCTTGGCCTGATCTTGCTTCCATCGGCATCCAAAGCTCCAAGCAATCTTGGGGACCACATGGGTAACGGTTCGATGCACTACTTTCTCAAGCTCTTTCCAATGGCCATCCGTCTGAATGTCAAGATCTACCACCCCTTTAACCAATTTTCCGAAAAATAAGGCCAGCTGCTGTCCCAAGCTGTAACCTGGAGTTGATCCCCGTCGTAGGTTGGGATACGGAAACCAAACTTGCCAGTGGGGGAAACACTTTTCTTGTGCAACCCCGCGATGCAAGCACCGGGTTGCACTGGGTCTAGGGGTCGGTCGCTAATGTTGAGAAATTCGCAAATGAAGAAGTACGTCGAAGACGATTTCTCTATCTATTTGCCGCAGCCGTATAGCTTTGAGACCAGCCTAGGCATTGTTTTATAGGTTTCGGACATTGCCAAGAATTCGCCCTCCATCTGCGGTCTACCACGGTCATCGCTGATGCACTAGAGGATTGGCATGAAACATGTTACAACGTCGTGGATCTGGAAGTCCTCACCTTCATAAAAGACAAAGCGAAGATCCGTTCAAGTTTTCGGCGTCGATACACGCGGTGACGGACCAGGTAGAGTAGCCATAGCTGTCAGCGGACAGCACTTTTGTTCCTGACGACAGCACTACGTTAAAAGTACCTTATTTCAGCTCCGCCATTACTTTTAGCTTGTTGAAGGGGATTCACTTACCGGCGATCACGGTCTCGTTGATGGGGAAGTTGCCACCAATCTCGCAATTTTGATTTGCCATGCCACTGAAACTCTGATCTTCCGGGAGATATGTTCGCAGACTTTGTAGCGTCTCCGAGCTTGAGTTGTGGGGGTCGTGAACAATTGATGAGCGGTTAATCTCCGGAGATTTCGACAGGACCTTCGAATTCGCTTCTCCCGGCGTTGCGAATGGGCAAATCGTCCCGCTTATGATGATGTAGCATGGCAGCGTGAAGAAACTCTACACATGAATCATGGCGGTCTGCAATATTCGGACGTGCTTGCTTGAGCTTCTGATAAAGAACCTCCAACCAAACTATTCAGCTGGTGAACCATACTGCACACACAAACCATTGGATACGTCACAAGGTTGGCGTAAGGTGCATTAAGCGGCAACGCTGCTCATGTCATACATAACAGAAGGGGAAACGGATATAATCAGCATCATTGGAGTATTATTAAGAGGCCAAGGAGGCTTCATCTGAGTTTGCAGCCTCGAAATTAGTCCTAATTGAATGGCTTTGATACGATAACATGCTTCGGTTCTACGTAACCGACTTGTTAGCAGAATGCACATATATTAGAAGCACAAAAGTAGCACTCCGATATTGAAGGTACACAACGGGCGACTACAGCCGAAGTCCGGCCAGAAAGTGGTCCTCCGCTCTGGTGCTCCTGCCTGATTAAGGTATTTCCTGGAGTTCAAACAACATCTGCTAACCCTAAGTTCGGGGTATAGCTAGATTACAGAACACCATGGCCAACTCTCTGGTTTCGCTAGCTTTGCGCCTGCTTGAGGAAAAATCGACTTCGATTACTACTACGATCATCGCAGTCGAGCCTATCTCCAGTCTCTCTGAAGTAGATCATGCACTCTTTAAGCAAGCTTCGGATGAGAATCACATTGTCATCACCACTGAGACAGTCTTTACCCTCAAGGAGGTGGTCAGCCAAGTGACTCAGGCACTATGACATCCGCAATGTCGGACGACGCTGCGCCCTTCGAAGTTCTTAACGTCCGTACTGGGTCTCTAGGTCGCATTCTCCACCTGGGTCGCTTCAGTCCCTTAGATGCCTTGGGTTTTAGCCCAGGTGATACCGTACAGCAAGCCATTGATATTGAGAAACATGATCTGAATTGTCGTCTTCACACCGCTGGCCATATTGTCGGCCTTACCGTGCGTCATCTCGTATAGCTGATCCCAGATGTGACAGAGCTTAAAGCACAGCAGTACCCTGATGCGGCCTTTGTCGAATTGCGTGGCTTTATTGACGGCAAGTGTAAAGCAGCAATACAGACCCAGTCCAATGACCTCGTCTAGAAAGGGTTACCTGTCAAAATTGACAAGTGGGACGAACAGAGGTTAAGAGAAAACGGTGGAGTTGTGCCGGACAACTTGCGTATTCCGGAAGGCGAAGGCCTACGGGTTTTTAACATCCAAGGTACTGGAGCTTATCCTTGTGGTGGTACTCACATCCGTGACACTGATCAAATCGGAAAGATTGAAATAAGGAGTATCACCCGGCAAAAGGGCGTCAGCAAGATCTCGTACAACATCAGCCAGGATGGATCTGTCTCGACTTGTACTGCCCGCGGTAGTGATTGAGAGTCAACGGAGTCCAAATCATTCATACAAACAACCGTGACCACTTCTTGACAAGTGTTCTCTACAATAGATCGAGGAGAGAAAACAACCATATTGGAAATATATCGTTACAGAAACAGTCCTGGTCCGGACAAGGCCACCTTGGAAAGAATACCTCTTGTCTCCTCTATGTCTAGAGACGGAAAGATCCACGATCCAGTCCTAGGTGTAACGCTAAAATTCAAGCGTTATTCTTGGAGGAAGTCGAGAAGTATTCAGATATGAAATAAGAAGACCTTACAGGAGTCAAGGAACCTGATACGTGATATTGTTCATACCGGAGACCCCCTTAGGAGGACGCGAGACATGATATCGGACCAGCTTTTCTATGAAAGTTGGAGAATGATCAACTGGGTCGCCCGATATATTTTGGCCAGCGCACAACACCGGCCAATTATAGGCCCATGGTCACGAGATCACGCTAGATTAACACTCCAGAAGCTCACTACAGCATTTGTACTGCATGGCATAAGTTGTGATGCTGCAGCTCCCTTCTATCTGATCAATAACAACATTTCTCAAGCCATCTCAGTACCGCATTGCTGATCAAAGATATACTAGAGCTTATCAACCATCTTATCAGTCAGCCGTTGTCTAGGATTCAAGCTACGATGTCTGTTGCCGTGAAAGCGGCTAGAAAGAAGGCCGAGGAGTATGACATTACCTTCATGCATATCCGTTTACCATGATCATAGGAGCTGACTCCCGGCAGGGAACTCGCTTTAGCAGCCACCGTGATTATACCCGGCAGGAAGCCCGAGAGGCCAGCAATACGGTCCGTCCGAAAATTACCCAAGCACCTCGTCTATCGATCTAACGCAAAGACAGAGACCTCCACAGGTCCGTTATCACAATCAAGGTCGGCAAAGAGCCCGCTTTAGAAACCTTTGTCATTCACAAAGAACTCATAAGCCACTATTCTGCCTTCTTTCGCTCCTGCACCCGCGGCTCCTGGCTCGAATCAGAGACTGGCACGGTCAACCTCCCAGACGACCGCACCGACAACTTCAAAGTCTTCGAAGCCTGGCTCTACACGCAAAAAATGATACTTGATGACGAGCAGAAGAATCAGTACAGATTCTCCATTGACCTTTTCATCTTCGCCAACAAGATACAGGCATGCGAGTTCCAGAACGCCTGTCTTGATCTCTTGTACCAGCGCTTCAATGACATCAGGACGCTGTATTCCCCCTACGATATCTGCCACGTCTGGGAAAACACCGTCGAGGGATCTCCTCTGAGGACATATCTCGTGCATCTGTACACCTACGATTGTAGGCTGAACTATGTCCTTGACGCGCAGAGCCAATATCCGGCTGTATTTGTGAGACTTGTTCTCAATGGCTTCATCGCACGGGTCCCTACTAGGTTGCCGGGGGAGAAGACACCTTATGAGGAGAACATGGAGCTGTATTATGTGTGGGATCCGTCGACGCAAGCGGTCGCTCCTCCGGCGGGTGTCGAGTGATTCTATTCGTGCGGGCCGTGCGGCTTCCAGTCTGACCGAAGAGCAAAGCTTACAAAACTCCTTTCGGACCAACCTTTCCTTTCTCTCGGCTTAGAATGTTTCGCACCTGTGTGCGAATATCGAAGACCGTCCTGAGTACTTGAGCGTGGGTATAACTCCTTTTCAGGCACCGATTCAACCCATTCCGACACGAATGGGGTAGTGATTATTTTCCTGGTTCCATGCCGACAGTCTCCCCAACGACAGCGACCTCTGACGATTCTTACAGCCTGCTACGGTGCGAAAGAGCGTGCTCTTTCTCATTCAAGGAGATGATTGACCTTTTTGCGCAGAAGGCCGAGGAGGACATTGGTATTTTCAGAATAGGGGGGCCCCTTTTTTCGTTAGGCGACAGTGTTCTGAATGATTTCTTTTACGCGGAAATTAACAAGCTCTATTTTGAAAAGAAGAGAGTTTCTACCGAGACCACGCAAGTTCTTGAAATTCGAACGTTAATGGTGGAAGCTCTGATTCGCTGTTGACCCTTCTCAAAGCTGCAATGTATGGTTGACTGATCCACTCACAGTGTGTTGAGGAAAACTTCCGCATATGTGCAATGCTCTGATATTTGATCAACTCTAATTTAACAGACGGTCACGCAGATATGCATCTATTTTACACCATTAATTCCGCCCCCTCTTCCCACTCCCAGAACGCCTTTCATCCCTCATAAACCTTTAACAACCCCAACCCCCCCTTACCACCTACAGCTGCACCTCATCATTAACCAGCCTCACCTCCTCCCCCGGCTTAAACGCCGGCAATCCCACATACGGACACCCATCGCACCGAAACGCATCCCCCAGCGCACAGTTCCCACAACTGCCCACCTTGCCCTGCACGGTAAAGTCGACTTCGGCCAGCTCGTCGGTCTTGAGTTTCGCGAGGGTTTGGTCGGCGGTCGAGCGTTTGCCGGCGTCTTCGGCTTCGAGGCGCTGGGCGAGGCCGCAGGTGCAGTCTTTGCAGGCGCGGCGGCGTTTTCCGGTTTTGGGGCGGCATTGGGGTGCTAGGGGGTGGTTAGTGGATGGAATATGGGAGAACAGAATGGGGGGAGGTAAGAGAGGAAAATTGAGAGAATTAGAGGGGCTTACGCTGAACAACTGGGCGGGCGAGGTCTTCTTCGTCAAGTAGCGTGTCTTCGTCAATCAAGTCGTCATCGTCTTCCTCCTCTAGGTCACCAAAATCGTCGCTAAAATCCACGAATCCTACACCCGCTGGTTGAGTATTATCCGGCGGTCCGTTTTTTCTCTTCCCGTTCAGATTTAACGACACAGCACCCGTGCCTGCTGGGCTTGTCACGGCTGCCGCACCACCTTCGTCCTTCTTCTTGCCGAATCGTAGGGGTACAGATTGCGTTGCTTCGTACTTCGGCTTCACCATATCGGTGCCTTCGACTACCAGACCAGCGAATATAGCCTCTCTACGCTCTTCTCCATCTTCAATAGCAAAGTTCCCATCTTGACTCCGAAGTTTTCCGCCAGGCTTTAGGGCTTTTGCTATTCTCGATAGTACATCGCGGTTGAGTAATTCATGTGATTCGGAGTGGGTGTTATCGGCGTCAGCGAGAATAAGGATAATATCATAGGTAGAATCAGGAAGAGAGACTAGCGAGAGAGAAAGTCGGTCGAGCATTTGGATGTCGGTGGCGGTGCGGTCGTGTGCTGCGACAACTTTGTCCAACTTCTCAGGATGGGAAGATAGTGAGGGCGGTGAGAGTAGAAGAGTTCTTGTAGTAGACGTATTGTTGACTGACTTCCTCTGAGGCATGGCGAAGTCTGGGGTTGTGTCTAAGATCACCGAGGGCGCCATGATGACTGCAAAATAATCGGGAGGATCTGACGTTGTTCAGTAGCTATAGAGTTTTGAAGGAAGCTTGGTAGTAGACAAGCAATATAGGTATAATCAGCAACGTCTGACACTTTGTATAGTGTTTGCACAAGTGTGGTGATTCATAAATTCTGTAAGTGATTCCTAAGCGGCCGGTGGTGCCTGAGGTAATCGCTATCATGCGGCAGAGGCGGCTGCGATAACGATACTTGTTTCCGTAAGCGACATTTGCCGATCGAACTTCTTCCCTTTATGGACCTTATGGACCGCTTGAACTCTTCCCCATAATATCACAGCTTCCAATATAGCCATCCCGAAGAGCCCTCAAAAGTAGCTTTGAAAAACAACAACCATAAACAGCTTCGACGAGAATTGAACTCTCAACCAAAAAAGTCAAAAGAATAATTTCCCCGACACAATGCAGTGAATATTACGCCTCTTAACCAAGGTTCGAAGGTCAGACTTCCAATGACACTGTGCGCTAGATTGATCTGACCATCTATCTGCCTTGATAAGCTGAACGGTGTTATTCTAATATGTGTCTCTCACTAAATAATAAAATGTTTTTCTTTAGCACTGCGCACCTTATTGGTTTGCTATCCTAGCTTTTTATTGTGATATGTATAACCCGCCAGATAACAATGTATTTTTGTCTCAATTTGACGAAGGAATCTTGTTTATATTGCGGGAAGAGAGAGAATTAATTGGGTTGAGGTGGGGGGAAGTTGCTGACGAGCGTTGATGGGGATGCTGATATGAAGGAGGTGGGGGAGAAGTTTAGGGTGGTGGGTAGGGAGAGTGTGCTTGGGGGTCGAGGATTAAGTGGGGGGTGAGCAAGGGTTTCTTTTGTATGGCAGATGTGGGCGCGATTGAAGATGGACGCTATGGCAAGAGTTTTTATTCGAAAAATGGATATGATTGCTACTCATGCTCGATGTTCCCCCCCTTTCTCATATCTCCAATCTGCTAATATCATCCGAGGACTAAATACTAGAAATCACTGCCACTTTCTGCCCCAGATTCGCACCAAATTTTCGTTTCTTCCGAGACCCGACAATCTGTACCACCCGCTCCTACCAACCCCACGGCTTGGCCTCTTAAGACGCCCTCTAGGCGCTCAACAACAACTGCTGGGGAAGTTTTTTGTTTGTCCACTATCCATGTGGTAAGGTGCTCGTAGACACTAAAGTCTTTCGGGGTGGGAATCCTGGAACCAAATACCTCCACTAAGGACAAACGTACATATGGCGTCTTTGCTTGACCGAATCGAGTCACATATGGTGAGACAGTACGCAGTAGCGAATTCTGTGCGCTCAGACAGCCGATTCCGGAATGTAGGGCTTGGTGTGAGGTGTTCTGTGGAAATATGGTAAGAGAATGATATTCTTCAGAGGGTTCTACATTTTGTAACCTTCCTGCCTTCCGTTCCTGCCATGTTTCAGACAGACTGGGAACCATTCTAGAGGAGGCAATGCGCAAGATTGTGAACGACAGTAGGTGGTAGATGCTAACGATTGACTTTTGCGGTAGACCTGAGCGGCGGTTGGTCTTACCGGACCACGGATAATAGAAAAATTACCAAGATGGCCAGAAACCGAAAACCGCGATATCGCCAAGAGTACCGTTATAGTTAATGAAGTATCCATCAATCATGCCCATAAAGCTATCTGAGCATGAAACTGGTCCGGAACTTTGGGAATTCGTAAGTGGTAAGTCACGAAGCTTCTCAGGGCTTCGCAAACGGAAGTATCTTCTCCTTCCATCCTTAGGCGCTTTTAAGTTCATATCTCTGACACCGGGTGACACTGCTCCAGAGATCGGTTGGTTGTCTCTTGTTTCGTGTACCCTAAAGCTCATGTATTCGCCATTTCGCTTTACGTCCTTACAGTTGTCAAAAACCCGTCTCTTTGAAGAAAAGGTGATCCCCCGATCGCAGTCATGAATTCCATCCAAGTCAGCGTTGGGCTTGTGCTTTTTATAGATTTCTTTTCGTACAAAGGAGGCCGATGGCACATCATAATCATATTTGTACACGGAGCAAGCGAATTGCCCTGGCGTTGATCGAAAACGGGATCGATACTCGCAAAATCCGGAGGAACTGGTGCCGACAATACAGCTTGTCGCGATCTTGACTGATGCCTGGGTCCAGAAGTTGCCGCCGATAGTTTGGGCGTAACCGTTCACGGTTGAGACTGTACCAAGAACCCCCTTCCTATTCTTCAAGATTAGAAACTTTTCGTCGCCAGTCAGAGTTATGTGACAGTCATTCCAGTTCCGGTAGCCCCAGTGCTCGTATCGTCGGATCGTACATCCTTGGAAGGGTTGATCGAGACGCCGGACGATCAATGTGGATACCCAACGAAAACTCTGAGATTCATGCTGTCTTTCATGCCTTATTTCGTAGATTTCTGTCTTTCCTACCGCATAAATTGGTCTGGCATGGGCATCTCCTTTCGAACTGTCATGGGTACATACGTTGCCGCAGAAGTTAGATTGATCAGATAATGCCCATACGATCAAACCCGGTACGGATGGTGTCAATCTAGTGAGTAATCCGGGATTTGCCGCTGTTTTCGGTCTCGACGAGGAAGAAGCAGAAGTCGTGTCTCTCGTTGAGTACGTTTGTACCAGAATATCCCCGTCTTCAAGGATCCAAAACCCAACTATGTCAGTGGGCTTCAAGTCCGGATGGATCTCAGATACATTCAAGCTATGTTCAACCTCCATGGCGACATTACCTTGATTCCTGAGTTGGTAAACCTGTAAGTAGCCCCGTTTATCGGCAAGAGCTAGTCGAAAATTGTTTATATGCCAGAACATCAATCCTCTTGTATAGAGAAAACTCTTCACATTTCCTCTTCTTAGACTCTCTTGTTGGTATACTATATAGAGGTAATTAGTATACCTGACGTCTCTGGGTTGTTAATTCAAGCAGTGCAATTGAAGTACATGAACAAGAGTGCAGCTACAGAGTGAATGCGCAAGAGGTACGCACGAACCAATACTAGGCATGTGGAATATGATCCTTCGAAAAGTCGTACAAGCCTAACTGATAACCAAAGCGCGAAATACAAAGCTTTGACACGGTGAAGGATTATACTTACATAATCTTCGGAATTCCAGATTCGATTCATTCGGCGCCACAAGCCTTTTGGTCGCAGCCATTGGGAAGTGTGTCCTTAGAGCCAGATTGGCGTTGAAGAACTCCGAGGTTGCCTTCCAGGTCTTTGAAACCCGTCGGATCGTCTCCGTATCAACTGCAGGTAGTTCCTGGACAATCAGGCCCACAACGTTGTCTGGGAGCACTCGGAACGGATCGTCCTTTCGGGTCCTTATCTTATAGCGCGTTGCGTGGTATTTTGCCATTGCTGGTTTCTGTGAAGATCTTGGCTTTGGGGTCATCTTGTGTCGACGAGTTAAAGTCGTTTTGGATATATGGTGGGCTTTCTGGTATTGAGACCGGCTCAATTTTCACCCTTCAGGATTATGTAGGTACTGAGAACGCTGCGACTGGCGCAAGCGTATAAAGATGGTGTTAATGTATGATTGTTAGAAAACAAAGGGTTTTCTGCGACTTCATAAGCAGTGCACAAACATCTTTTGTGGGTAAGATAACAAGGTGAGGAGTTGAAAAGGTTGGGACGATAGCAGGCTTCTGAGGATGGCGGTTAGTATAAGTGTTGGAGCTAGAAGAAATTTTCATTGTCAAGCTGTGCATAAGCAATTATCGTGGGGACCTCAAGATATCGAAGTGAATGGTTCAAAGTGTTGGACAAGTTTAGCATATGAGATCAACTGAACGTAGCTATTGTAGTTAGGTTTAGCACCTTGTACAATAGATCCACTGTTCAAGCAATTGATATCCAAATCACGTTGACGATAACATCAAACCCTTTTGATTCCTGCTTCTCATACTTGAGACTCCACATCCCGTCCTGCTGCTTGTTCCAATAGGCCCCTGTCGCCGAGTGCATGCCTCTCTTTGCGACCGCGATTCCTGTACCTTTATTCTCATTGCCTGCACCGTCCTCTGGAGTTGGGGAGATGCTTTGGGTGGGTTCTTGTGATTGAGCTAATTGTGAGTGAGGAGCGGGGTTGTGTTGGATTATTGTGCTCGTGACAACGAATTTGAAGGGGGAAGGTTGGTGGGATGTTGTGGCTTCGGAGAGTAGCGATGAGAGAGTTGTATTCTGTTAAAGCATTAAGGACGTCAAGAGTGGAAGATAATTGGGGGCTTTACGATGATGTGGGTGTTCCAGGATGGGGTACGGCTGTGGTCGTACCTATCAACGAATTGGAAGGTGGAGTCGCAGACCTGGTAAGGAGTCAGCAAGATAGACAACAGGCAACTCCCTTCTAGTGTAAAGCTCACATCGTTGACAATCTCATTCAAGCGTGTTTTTGGAAGAGGCTATCTTGGGATATTAGAACAGCGTTTTGTTACGGATGTCCCGGATTGCATACTGCTGTTGACCAAGTCTGGAGTGATTCTTCTGATGCCATGATTGGAGAATGAATGCAAGATACAGCGATATGAATTGCACGAAGCACGAAGGAGCAGCAGATGGATTTCGGCGTATCCAATCTTTACTAGTTAAGGTACCTACCTACCTTACCTTACAGTACGTAGTAATTGTTTGAGGCTCAAGAACGGGCTCGGACTTAGGTGTTAGGGTACAGCAGCAGCGCCGTCGATCGCAGGCAGAAGCTAAAAGTCCAAAAAGCAACCCCGCCATTGGCTGCCGAGTACCTAGTTCATCAAGAGACTCGCCAACTCTCAATTGCTCTACTCACATTCAATTAACCGTATCATCACTGTCAATCAACTTTGTTTCTGTCTGTATATACTTAAATACCCTTCTGCGATAGCCTTTGCCCACTCAGCCTGCATATAAGCGACATCAAGTTCCTTCTTCACCACCCCCCCCCATCTTAAACCCCCCACTTCATCACCTCTCCTCTAGCTTGACACCTTGGAATGTCCGCCCAACCCCTCCTACAAGCCCCCCAAGGTACTTACTTGCCTCCTTCCTGAGCTCGTCCTCACCCTACTTAATTGCTGCCCCTACTAAACCCCACGCCCTTCCACAGGCAAACGCATCGCCCTCCCCACCCGCGTCGAGCCCAAAGTCTTCTTCGCCAACGAGCGCACCTTCCTCTCCTGGCTCAACTTCACCGTCATCCTCGGCGGCCTCGCCATCGGTCTTCTGAACTTTGGCGACAGCGTCGGTCGCATATCCGCGGCGCTGTTTACGGTTGTGGCGATGGCGACGATGCTGTATGCGCTTGTGACGTATCATTGGCGGGCACGGAGTATACGGATGAGGGGACAGGGGGGGTTCGATGATAGGTTAGGGCCTAGTGTGCTGGCGATGGCGCTGTTGGCGGCGGTGGTGGTGAATTTTGTGTTAAGGATAAGGGGGTGACGGGGATTTTTGGGGGAAGTGGGGTACATAATGGGAATTTGCGATATGGGATGGAAGTTTGATTGGTGAACCACAAGATCCTGATCTGCCTCTTTCCGTAGAGCTTAAGGTACTATACAAGAAAAGAAGAAAGGACGAACGCGGAACTGGGAGGGTGTTGCCATTTATCCGGCGCAAAGCTGCTCGCTATTTGGGTATCAAAATCCGCGTCGTAACCGTACTACACCAGCAACCCCACGAGAAAACTCCGATCTTTTGCTACACTGTTTACATGCAGCCACATGCATGTGGCTGCCACGTTCGTTTTGATGTGCATCGTAGCTTTCACACCTAATTGCAGCGCCTGGCTATGGAAGCCAAGACATTCATGGTAGATACTGTATATCTACACCCTTGAGGTGTCTCAGCCATGGTCCATTGTACATTGTAGGGGACCTTGGCTTGACTCACCCATGGAAGATAATGTAACTTTGTCCTAGTGGCTTGAAATGTCAAGCATTTGTCTGTTCGCTGTGGCAGTCAGTAAGCAGATGCTTCAAAGTACAGATATCATATGTTCACATACCCAAAGACATCCTTCAAGCCTGGTACCGGGACTCTTGACATGTAGATCGTCATTATCGGGACGGCCCTAACTTTACTTCGAGCTTCGTGGTCCTCCGTAGTCATGTTTGGCTCTCGTGCTCTGGCGAATCCCATGGTTTCGAAAGCGTCTTCGGCCTCGTTGTCACCCTCTCCACCCAGCTTAGTCTCTTCGACCTCTTGCATCGTAGATGATGCTGAGCTTTCCTCCCTTGGCCGCTTCTGCTCTGTCTGCCAGTCGCTAAGAGCCTTACCCCGATCCGTTCGCTTCGAGGGTTTCTGATTTAGCGGAGTAACCTCCCCATGCAGTCTTGAGTATTGATACCATTTACCACGGTCTTTCTCAATGGCCCCCTTGGCAATTTCAACAATACTGACCATCTTGGCTGCTCCGGCTGCTTTAGCGCTCAATACCACGACACCGGGCTTGGATTTCAGATCGGCGAAACTAAACTTCTCAAGCGTGAGCAGAAGTTTTCGAACGCTTTTTTCTATCTTAGACGAAGGGATGATGAACACCGACGTAAATTCATAGCTGGATTGGAATTGCTGAAGCTCCGGGGGGAGAGTTTGGGCGGCTTTTGAACCCGAAGACTCCTCTTCGACGGATGCTGCATTTTCTTTAGGCAGATCTGTTCTCGCACTCTGGGATATGGTATGGGTTGGCCCCTCTGTGATGGTCGGCTTCAACCTTTTGCTAGGACGCATGTCGGATTCGGTATGATCATCCATACCATGCATACTGATTGCGATTGTCGTTGGATGCATCGTGCTCCGAACTTGAATTTGAGGCTGGGGGGCCTGTGAAGTGTTTGTGTTGGTATAAAGCTTCTTAGTACCTTCCCCTCGCTTCGTTGCAGCTGCTTTCCGAGTCTTTTTCCCGGCCATCTCGACAAGCGTAGAGTGCGACTCAGTCTCGTGCGAACGAGACTGGTTTGGAACTAATTAATACTTTGGACAACCTATTCGAGAACTTAGGGGCAAGTGTGTCTAGAAAACGAAGAGACCGAGTCAACACGAGTTACAGATTTGCACTGTTACTGATGCTTTAGAACATAGAACCTCTCTGTACAATCAGTTCTTGCCCATATGCCCATATTGGGGTTGTTTTCCATGCCGAGCACACGGTATCTTAACGCGGCCACATCACCCTTCCTGGGCCTTCAACATTCGACGATCATCGTTGAGGGGTCTTGGGGAGAGAGAGCGGGGACCCTCGGACGCACAGTGTCAGATCGACGTGATAGAGTTTAAGCTCCCGGCGCTAAGACTATCAAACATGGCCGAGCCGAAATAATAATACATACGGAATACGGAGTACTGTAATGCAATCGTGGCATGATCAAGAGAGCAGGACTCTCTAGAATGGGTGGGATGATGGAATCATGGAATGCCTCATTAGAAGTCCGTCTACTACTAATACTACTAATAATAATATTATTATTAATATGAGAGTACCGCAGGCACCTAGATCTACCGTGGCATTGTGCGATGTAGGTAATCAATGCATGGGAATGTCGTCCTTGGTGTTTGCCTCGTGATGCTTTCTTTCTGTTTGGCTTTTATTCTGACGCACAATGATAATGATGATAAAACCCAAATCATTCAAGTTCCTACCTTACCTGACCTGCTGCTACTTTAGATGATACTGTACTACTGGCAGTAGGTACGCATGGTAAGGTACGAATGTACTCAGTGTAATCGTCCGACGTCCGTGGGCCGTGGCACGTAATCATCACCATCTCCCCCCTTGTCACTCTGTACCGCACACCCAATCACGTGCGTCTGCTTGTTCGGCGCCGGGCATTCTCTCTATTCTCTCCCTGTTTCCGATTCCAGAGAACGTTGCATTAGCGCATAACTTCAGGCTGCCTTACTCCCTTGGTACACACACACTCTCTCTCTCTCACAGAGTCCCTTTCCCTCCCCTCCCCTTCCCATATCCCATATGCGCGGGAAAGTCCAACCCCAAGCTGCACTTTCCCTAAAGTGTTCTCCTCCTCCCCTCTTGTACTCTTGTAGACGTCAACCCTAAGGGAACCGATACATCACCACTTTCTCCCATTTCAAACAGTCCCACTGAATACCCCCAGTCTAATACCGGATTTTTAAATTATCGAGCGATATTTCGCCGTCGCTTTCTAGTTGATTTGTAATCAATCTTCCGCCCTTCACCACTTGTTCTCGCCTTCTGTCGCTCGGTCGCTTTTTCCCCATTACAAGGACATTGCGCCCGCACGTTTTTGCTTCACCACTCTCTCTAACTTAGCCTTTTCGACCAATTATTCGTCCGGACGATAATTCGAACACGACACGAAAATGCGCCTTTGATTTATTTATTTCTCTTACCACAGATTTTGGCCCAACCCTACCGTTGCGCCAAGGCAACCCTGTCCGAATTGTTGCCGCATAACCTGTGAAAGGCCGTTTCCCTTGGCGATTTCTGCAACACGCACGTTCACCGTAAATACCAGGAGCCACGAACGCGCAGTGTTGACTGCGTCGCATGGCATGTTTCTGCTTCCATGGACCACCGGAATTCGGAACGAGAAGGTGGTGATGGAGAATCCAAACTTCACAACGACGTCACGGCCAAAGTCGCCGGTGCCTCAAATCTCGTTGTTGAACAAAATGAAGCGAAAGCGAGGAGATAGCGCTGGGCCGGAACAAAGTCCGGTCAAGAGGAAGATTGAGCACTTGAGTCATGTTGCGCTGCCACGTCCTCCAACTCCCATGAATACGCCAAATCACGTCCAGCAAACCAGTGAATACACGTCCGCTACTTGCTCTGAAACACCGTCCAAAACACAAACACCAAAGATGGACAGAGGAAAATCGCAAGAAGGCAGCGCAAACCAAACAAATCTAGCTGTCGCAGGCAGCTTCGATCGGGAACAGCCGGAGTTATGGAAATTGCCGGAAGGCAACGGCAGTCAAGAGAAATCTGTTAGTCATGGCATATTAAAGCAGAGAAAGCAAGAAGGGGAGAAGATTGATCTTCAAAACGGCAAAACCGACGCTACAGCTATGACAACAGTCCAACAGGTTATTGAATCGCAGTTCAGTCTCGAGATACTTCTTAAACATCGGGAACTGCGATTAGTTGACCAAGAAATTGCAAAATGTCAAATAGCCCTGGAGCAACTCCGCCGCTGTCAGATTATTCCTTACCCAGCCATGTCATCCAGACTTGAGGATATGCAAGCGGTCAGTGGTGGGTCAGGACCCAGGTTCGATGATCATGTACAATATCCGCCGCCGTGGGGTGTCACTGATGGTCCATATACTCGACATTACCAGAAATGGCTCATTCCGGACTCAGCCTTCGATGGCAGTATAGCAGAAAGCCCACAGGCACCACGTACAGGTGGTAAGACTGTGCCAGAACGGACGACGCGGGGATCTGTCGCCGAGAAGAGTAACATCGGGCACAAATCTCGCTCTCAAAGAGGTTCGGCCAGCGCACGTCTTCAAGCACTTCCGCATGGCTATCCAGAACCCAAAGAAGAAAAAGGACCGATGATTCTCAAGCGATCAACCGACGGTCAATGGGTCAAGCTAGTATGCATAGACTGCCGACGGGACAATTTCAATAGTGCTCAAGGATTCATCAATCACTGTCGTATTGCGCATAACCGAGGCTTCGCTAGTCACGATGCAGCTGCTCAAGCCTGTGGTGAAGAGATTGATTACAACCCAGCAGTCGGTGTTGGTGTTTCTGGAGAATCGACTGGAGTCACCAGCACGAGCGGCGCTAGCGTGGGACTAGTGCATCCACTCGTTCGCTCTGCCCAGATGACAAGACAAACACCTACAACTACAACAGCATCCAGACGTAGGAAATCACAGCCACAATCTGCTGCTGGTCACACACCGAGTAATCCTTCGGGATTCAAGGCGAACACTTCAGCTACTCCAGTATGGCAGCGTCCTGGCCACGCGAGCGGTTTGGGAACGCCGCTTCTAGCACCCTTCACACCCTCGTCCCAGACTCCTCGTCTCTCGGCCCTGTTCGCCAAAAAAGGTTGGGGAGGAGACCTAGATGAAATGGTAGCGGAAGCCAAGGTCAAGGTCGACGCTGATGCCGACGCTCATCTCTTAAGTGAGGACGAAGACCAGGACCAAGACATGGAAGATACATCCGAGACCGCAAATGACCCACAGAACCTTAACCCACGTACTGCCATACGTGGCGGTCGCCTCCCCGCCCGCGCTGGCATGTCTCCAGCTCCGCTAGAACGCACACCGAGCGGCAAAGGCGTCGACAACGGATTACGGAAGCCTGAGTTCTTGAGCAACATCATTCCCCTTTCAAGCTACTCATCTTCTTACACTGGAACACCTACGCAACAACAACAGCAAGCTTCTCCAACCGAAGACGTAGGACCTGTTCTAAACCTCTCTCCCAACACCATCGAATCACATCCAGCTCCAAGCTTGGTCTCGGATGACGGCGACTACGAGAACGCCCACTCCGAGTCTGAAGGCCCCAGCTCAGCTGAAGGTGACGATGAAGAGGACCGCTACCTGGGCGTCGAGGTTGAGGATCACGACGAAGAGATCGGACTCGGAGGGAGCAGCTCTGCCGCTGCAGACCTAGGACTGGGGAAAGCTCATCCGCCCACTGCACGGATTGCGAGGAGATCGTCAACCACGAGGACTTCAGCGCCGCTACAAGATCAGGATCCGAATGATCAACCCGTCAGACTCCCGGTTCCTGGTAGGAGACCTAGGAGGAAGGGGATGAAATGAGATCTTTTGTTGTCTTGAACACCAATACGTTTGAGGAGATGAATCACCCGCATCTTCTACATATTTCCAATCACCACACAGCCTGAGGTTTGTCCTTGAGCTCAGCATGTTCTTTCCCGCTTCACATCATGTCGTTATAGAATGGAAACCCCCCATTGTCACTACTTGTATCTTATTCCTGTCGAGCGTAGGCGTTTGGGGGTGGCATCACCTCGCTTCTTTTCTTCTGTTGCGGGACAACGACGGCTTTTTAAGTTTTTGAGAAAGTGTGAGGGCTGCTGTTCTGGATACCAGAACGTTGTCGGCTTTAGATTGGCATATGGTAGGGGAAGCATTGGGGAAGAAGGGCCGGAAGAGGACGGAGGACGGGGGCGGTGTAACTGTAGCTGTAGCTGTAGCTGAATGCTGCTACAATACCTTCTTCCGATCGTGGTGATGCAGCGACAGTCCTATCAGAGCGGATCGAAACTGCAACGCCAACGATAACCCCCTTGTGCGTTGTGCTCCCTACCCAACCATACCGACTCTCACTCCTCTACCTCCCTAACCCCAACATCTTCTCCATACATATAACATCTCTCCTATACCACCCCCCCTTTCTCCCTTTCTCCATTTCTCCCTTAACCCTGCCCTAATTCATTCATCACACAAGCGAATCACTTACCGAATCGCTATATTATAGCCGAGATACAGTAGTTGAGAAGTGATGGTGGAAAAAAGGGGGGGGGGGGTGTATCGTTCTTATCCTCTCAACTAACCAACCCGCTCAGCTATCTATCATTCCCCAAAAGCCCAGAAAAGGGTTTTTTCCCAAGGTGAGGTGAGGTGAGGTACTCGTAGTCCGGAGGTTTTTTCTATGTATATACATATACTGTATGTGTGTATGCAATATCGGAAGAAGAAGAAGAAGAAGAGGGTGGGTGAGCACTTTTGTGGACTTGGGGGGGCGTACATATTTTTTGGCAATTTCTTAGACCAAGGTACGGTACTGGCTGGCTGGCGCACTGAATGGCGCACTACAAGTATGTAGGAGGAGCAAGGCGAGGTTTTTGGCGAGATGCGGAGGCTTGGTGTTTGGTTGTGGTGGAGGGGAGAGAGAGAGATTTGGGACAAGTGAGTGAGTGAGTGAGTGAGTGGGAGATGGCGATGGATGTTCTTCGGACGGCTGCGGCGTGATGAATATAATGAGGCGGTTGTTGGGTATGTTGGAGATGGCAGAGTATGGGCGTCGGAACGGACAACATTGACACGGATGATGGGTTGTGAAGAAGAAAGGCCTACAAACCAAAAGGTCCAAATCCAACGACAAACGATACCCCAACAAGACCAAATCAAATGCAAATGCACTGCAAGCGCATCAGCTCTCGATGATGTTGTATTTGTAGTCCTAACTGCCTACAGCCCTAAACGAGAGTGATGCCCGCCCAACCCAGTTACGAAACAGCGGTTCTCTAACACCCTGAACGGACTGTACAATGTCTCACATCGAACTCCAGCCATCTCAAACACACAGCACCTTACCATATTCTACTCCTGTCCGAACCCAACAGTTTCCTCTACCGCGGTCGTAAGCTTGCTGGATAGGGCGTCGTATGACTTGTAGTCTGGGAGGTCCAGGCGGTTGAAACTAATGACCCAGGTCAGTATATATCTTCTTCGCCAAAAGGAATAAAGGGGGCTATACCAGGTATGTGATTTCGGCAGCGCTTTATCGGATCCAGACTTCTCAATAGTGAACCTTCTGGGCCCATCACTTCCTTGAAGGTCTTTGAATCCGTTGACGGGAATTCGAGATGTGCCAGTTGCAAACTGGAGTAATCGTGACTTCTGCTCTGCGTCCCAGCTTCGGATACACTACAGCACCTCGTTAGCATCCTTCAACACAGATCTAGGCTTAGAATGTACTGACGGTCCAGAAATTTCTTATGACCTCATCCTGTTCTGTGTAACCCCTGTAATCTGTGTGCTTCTTCCAGTCCTCCACATCAATGTCTGCAATGCCACCAATGAGAAGTTCCAACTCCCTCTCATCAAATACATTGACAAGATCCGGCGGTATGAGCTCGTTGAAGCCAGTCACAAATGCGTTGAATTGCGCTTCGACTCGCTTCTGAATTCTCCACTCGGTGACAAGACTAATACGATTAGCAGGACGAATGAGGATGTCATTCAAAATGCAAGACATACTCAATATATTCTTTCTTGGTTTCATTAGTCACTTCAATGTTGTGGCCGTCAGGCTTCAAATCAACATCGAAGGTTTCGCCAAACCTTTCGTCAGGGACCGAAAAGGTGAGATCCAGGATTCCCGTGATATCATTTTCCCTGATGTTCTGTTAGAAAAGGTCAGTCGGAACGTACAGGAGCGGCTTACAAGGTCCAGGTCAAGCTTTTGTGGAATTCAGCGTCAACACCCTCCAAGTCCGCCAGATTGACCTTCTTCCGCAGAATCATTTTATAGAAGGCACCAATGAAGAATGCGTCTAAGAATCGTCGATGGAAGATAGCTAATCCCACAACTCTACCAATGAATTTGAAATAATTCAAGTGCTCCGGATTAATACCAGAATGAGGGTTTATTTGTAGTGTGTAGTTGTCATGGGCGGAGTATTCAAAAAGGCAATAGAACGGATTAAACATTTCGTGTGATAACAGGAAGAAGAATTCTCTGCCGTACAGTTAGAATCCGGTCTACCGCCAGTGGCTGGAACAGAAGCTTACCGCGAGAGACCGCCGTAATCAAGACCGTCCTCACCGTCAAACTTGATCATTAAACGCTTCTTTAGCTCATTAGGGTTTTGTCTCATTATGTCGGAATACGAGTCTTCGAAGATGTGATCTCTTCGTACTTTGACATGACATTGGCCGGATAAGATACGCAGAGCTGGCTGGGACCTGAAGTATATAAGTTTGCGCCGGAAGTCCCGCTTGTACTGCGGCACATTTTGATCCAAGGATGAGGGTAATCGCGGGTCATCCCAGGTTGTGGTTTTGGTATTATGATCCACGAAATACACTCTGGCGGTGTTTGTAAGCCGCATTTCCCATCCGCTCGGTAGTGCACCGAGTTGTGAGACAGGCTGGGTCTGGATAGTTGTGTTGTTGCCATTCGGATTCTGGCCGTACATTCGAATGTACTGCTGGCGACGAGGATCCACCCAGGTCGTAGTCCGTGTGTTGTGATCAACAAAGTAAGATCTGCCTTCCGGAGTATGCCGCTGCTCCCAACCGGCAGGAAGCTCTCCAGTTCCTGCAGTCGTCGCACCAGTAGCCATCATAGATACTGCATTTGCATTGCTAGCAGCACTTGCACTATTCCCACTGTTTGGCGGTGATTCTGCTATACTTGGCGAATTCGCTCCTGTGCGATCTTCTGGGAGCATGCGATTTTGGTGGGCTCGTCGCTCTAGCTGGGTGTTTGCCTCTAAGGCAGTTCGCTGATCTCTTTCGTTGTAGGTAGTTGACGGCCTCGTCCATGTTGTGGTTCTCGTATTATGGTCGACATAGTACGTCCTACCAAGGTTATCCTCTCGCCTTTCCCAACCTGCAGGAAGCCTCCCTTGGTTGTCAGCGAAGGAGCTGTGATTCCTAGTGCCACTAGGACCTATGGGTTGGTGACCACCGTTGACCGGCGCGGACGTGCCAGCGGCTCCGCCTGAAGGCATGGAGCTTGGGCCTTGCGAGGGACTAGGAGTGTGGGGGGGTGGGAGGTCTTGAGGAATTTCGCTACTGGGTCCAACAGGAGAAATCGGGGATCTAGGAGGCCCTCCGTTGACTGTTGATGAAGCACTGCCGTTTGTAACATTCAACGATGAACCGGCGGGACCAGGGGTTTGTGGCTGATTGTTGATGGCTGGTGTGAGAGTGGTAGATAAGTTAACGATGAGCTTTCCATGGACAATTAAATTGTCGTTCGACTTTTTGAGATCTCTTGTAAGCATCTCTGTAGATCCTTGCTTAGCGATTGTATTTGTATTTCTGAGTCGGTAAAGTGAACGTACCGTCACCGCCCATTTCCAAATCGATGACAGAGCCAATGCGGACATTGATGACTCCTAGAAACCCTTGGTCCTTTTTCTTGAATTTCTTCTGGTCAAATATCTGGATAGCTAGGATACTCTCTTCTGATGCTCGCCTGTCGACGAGTCAGCTTAAGAGGTTAACTGTACAGCAGGGCTTCCAAACATATCGAAGCTCTCGTTCCAGTACGGGTTCAGCGTCTTCTTGATCACTGATGTGGTTCGTGTCTGTTCCCCCCCTATCGTAGCAACGGCAAAAGGATCCGGAAATCCTTTGGATCAACGTGTCAGCCAGCGTACAAAATGCCCAAAGAGAGTTACTCTACTTACTGAAGACATCGCGCTTATATAGACCATCTGCAGCGATGACTGTAATACGTGAGCCAGATTTCAGGGAGAAGCTGTCAATCAGTATGGGACCTCACTCGTCACTCTCAGATTCGGAGCCCTGTCAGAAAAGTATTAGTATTAAGCGATCATGAATGGCTTGCAGAGCGACGTACTGTGGCAGATCGGAATCCATCCTCCGCAATGGCACGGCCCAAGACCCTCCTATATGGTATTGCTCTTCACCGCAAGCTGTTGTCGACCATGAACATGCGGTCACGTCTCGAAGACCTGTGGTGTCGACCGTGCAAGCCAAGCGGCCTAAAGCGCTGCTCCGAGGGTTGATTGAGGCTGTGCAGGATTTCCCAGCCTCAGGCTTGTCACAGTTTGAGTTCCAAGTGTCAGAACATTTCAATCATGCAAAAAGTAGAGTAAAGAGCTCCTGGCAGCTAGATTGAGATGGCAGCAGAAATCCGGATCTACCTTATGAATTTAGTACTTCCCGTTGTAAAGAGATCTGACCCCGCTAGTTGAAGGCTGCTTCTCCCAATATAGAAAATCGCGTTATACACGCTTAGTCAGTTGCTTTCAATGAAGTGTGTTTGAGAACATGAAACTACTGGAAATGCACCGTATGTTTCATGATCGATCGATGAAGAGTAGTTTAAGGGACGGAGTCACGTTTTATGGAAGTCCTAAAGGCCTTAGTAGCTCATTCTATGGCAACTAAATCGGCCATACCCTCAATGCTTTTTGACCAGACACTCTTCCTTCTATCAGCGTACAGAGGGCCCGGTAAAAGGAAGCCGGGCGCCCAAGTAAACCCTAGAACTCCCTCTAGATGTTTTCTTAGAATCTCGCAGTACCAGTACAAGGCCATACGACACAGTTGCAACCTTTAGTATGGCGCATACCCCCTGGCCCTGGCCCTGTAACCTCCACGATACCCACCTCGAGGAGGATACCCACCTCGATCATATCCACCTCGATCAAAGCCGCCTCGCCCAAAGCCACCTCGTCCACCGCGAGGCCCTCCACGCCCTCCACCGCGGCCACGGGTCAGGCCTGGCAAATTGGTGCGCTTGGGTACGACCTAAGTAGATGTTGATCAGTAACCAGCAGCTTATGTCCAGAAGAGATGGAGGATATATGTGACAAACCTTTAGATTTCTACCCCTAAACATGCTCTCGTTAAGAACCAAAGCTTGAGCAACAAGATTAGGTTCCGTAAATTCCACGTACGCATACCTGCATCATACCATTAGCGGTCCATCTCTTGCCAGGCAGCGAGATAATTTAGGAGATGGCATTTTGGAGTCGAGATGAGGGCATGCGACACGGCAGTACCCGTTGTGGAGAGACCAACCCTTTTGGATGTCCAGTAAACTTGTCCAAGAGAATAGTGACTCGATTGATCGAGCCACAACTCTGAAAATGCGCCTGAATCTCCTCTGGCGATGCGCCATAATCGACATTCCCAACAAATATACTACGCGCATCGATATCCTCCTTATCTTCTCGAAGGTCATGGGTTTCCTGGTCGAGCGACGCTTGCATTTCTCGCAGCTTTGCCGCCTCGGCTTCCATCTCAGCCACCCGTCTCTTCATTGCTGATATCTCTTCCTGCACACCATGTCATCAGCGCTCTTTTCTTGACATGTGTCTTAATAAGCCTCAATCCCTGACTTCTCGCGCCGAAACCATTGCGACGTGCGCGAGACGTTATGGCGGATGCTAACGAAAGGACCAAGCTCTTACTTCATCGTCTCCGCCATCCTCGCGTTTGACTTGCTCATCATCCACAGCAGTGCCATTGTCAGACATCCTGATCTTTCTGAAGCAGCTTTCTTTCACGTGGGTAGAAGCGCGCTCAGTGGCCTTTGAAAAGCTGTATATGCCGTGATAGACTTGAAGGATATTGAAGATTGGGATGTGAACAATTTCTCGTAGGGTTGTCTACATTGATGTTGGATTGTGTATGAATTAGTTAGATGAAAGACCAGAAAAGTGACTTAAAGGGTCACTCATTGAAACTTCAGTTAAGCTCTCCCTTCGAAGCTTCACGACAAATACCGCACTAAAACAAGAGCTACTGTAAATTACCACATTCGCTGCAGATCAAATCACTTTCGACTCTTTGAGTCTTGAGCCTTCCCTTCTCTTAAAAGCTTTATATTGTCCTGATCATGTGATGTCCAGTTCCACCAAGAATGCAGGCGTAGTTCCTGCAAGCCTCTCCTTTTTAGCAATCTACAATCCTTCCCTCAGTCGCAGTGATGAAACCCTTCATGACCAGATTGTATATTACCATTCGAATTCACACGATATAAAATCGAGCCACAAGGCTGGAAGTAACGCCGAAAACGAAGATACACGCGAAGAAAAGAATGAAAGGTTGCGACAGATTGGCTTGGCCCAAGGCATGGTCGAATTCGCAAAGTAGTCATTCCATGCTGGCGCACAACAGCGACGTTTAGGACTGAGTACAAGGAGCAGGAGCTTTTCCGATGGCGAAGCGGTAGACTCCATTGAGACTGAAAAATCAAGGATCATTCTGCATGAGCTTGAGCCGAGTTGGTGGATTCTAGCAGTGAATACATCTTCCTTGCAATATCTGCACATATCTGATCCTTGTAATAGTCTATCGATCTAACTCGCATCGCAAGTTCTTCTGATAAGTCTACTGCGACTCAGACGCTTGGTAAAACTGAACCCACAGTCGAGTACTCAGCTCGAGAAGTTTGTCCGCCACCTCTGCTTTTACAGCAGATCCTTAGAGCCCATCGCGTCTTTCTCCTTCATCACTCACCTACAATTACCGAGCTTCATGGAAGCTTAGCACGCCCTAAGTTCTGCGGCGTTCTTAAAGCCTTCTGGGATACATTTGTCTGGAACTGGGACGTATTATTACATGGAAATCCTGCGGTGGATGTATTCAATGGTCTCAAGCTCGCTGCGGGCGGAGAGCTTGGTATAGGTGTGGGAGAAGAGGAATGGGGTAGTGGGGAGCGAGAAGTACTGGAAGGATTCATTGAGAGGACCGATGGCCTTGTGGATCTGGTCGTTTCGAGGTTTGGAGATGCGCCCCAAGTAGGGAACAAGCCAGACGAGAACTCTACGCCCACAGATGCGCCTACTAGAGCACAAAGGACAAGGAAAGAGTGGCAGGGACTCACTCAGGATCCAAGACCGTCAGATGGCGTCATATTCTCGGGCATCGGTGCCATCAATAGGTCTTCAGTCAGAGATATCTCCAGTTGGGTGGAAATGATTTTCAAGTACGGCGAGGGTGCTTATGGCATGCGAGACAACCCTTCTTCCACCTTCCGTCGCAAGCGGAAGAAGTCTCCGTCATCTATTATGAAGGCCGGCTCCAATTTCACAGGTGAAAATTTGCAGCGACAAAGGTCTCAACCTCGACAGTCCTCAGAAGACAACGCATCTAGTGAGTACCAGAAGCACTTAGATACACCAGTTGGTATACCTCCCCCTATTGTTGCACCAGTGAGGCCACACCCTGTCAGAGCTACTCTCTCTGCAAAGTCACGAGACAACGACGCGTCGAAAAAGCAATCTGGGATATCCGCCAGTGGACTGGAGGACCAGTCTACTTCTAGTACAGAGACCTTGATGAAGTATCTGACCCTCGGAGTCTATGGGTCTCAATGGGGAATTCCGCTGAAACGATCCATTATTCAGCGCCAAAACTCAAACCAGGAGAACCGTGGAGCAGACAATAAAGGACAGCCAGCGGCAGCGAGCAACATCAGCTCTTCGAAGGTCCAAGAAACATCTTACGGTTACTTCATGATTGGACTACAAGGTGACCTGGAGCAAGACATTATCGGCGACGATGAAGAGCCCGACACATGTATTGGTACAGATCCTGACAGTATCAATGAAACTCAAAGCTTGACCAACCGTACTATGCGAAGGACGGTACACGTTGAGCGCACTTCTGCGAAAATGGTCAGATCAAGTGGAATGGCAACCAGTAGTTGTGAGTGTTTCAATCTCTTTGCCAGACCGGATACTGACGGTTTATACAGACGAAGAAGCAGCGGCCGAGACTTATGACGCCCGGTTGCGGGTCGTTGTCTACGTAGTATGTATGATGGCTACGTGGCATGATGTTACATATTGATCTCTGTCTAGCAACAACCTTTCATCTTCACCTTCCTTTTCGAGCTCCATGTCGTTTCGCTTGCCTTTCCTTCTTTCTATCGCTCTCTTCACCATCAACTAGGACCTTTGCAGCGACCTCTGTTGGCATCGACTTCTCCGGGCAAGGTGTCTGAGCGCCTCTGGGAGGCTGCGGCACCCAAGAGTACCGCTTCCACCAAGAGTTCGCAACCGATCTGCGATCTTGTCTATGATCCCTCGAACTTGACGGTGCATACCACGATCCCCAACATCCCTGAGCCAGGCCTTACTGCGGAAGAAACAGCGGCAGCTCCTTGGACTAAGGTGGAGGCACTTACTGTACACTCGCAAATCCTCAATACATACATCTCGACTCGCCGGTACACGGCTGAGCTTGAAAGAACGTGCAAAACCAACCGAGGCTGGTGGGTGGTATGGATGCGCTTGCCCCATCCTTCGATCACCGAGCCCAGGCACAGCAGTATGTTCCGTGAGGCTTTCCTCATCCGGAAAGCCAGCGATTACGTTCCACCTCCCGCCAAGAAATCCACGTCAAGGTTTGGCCGCAACGTTAGTGCTTCGAGCGCAAGCAGCGGGTGGGGACCGGGCAAGTTGGCAGAGGGAATCGGCATTGACGCCAGGCAGTACATTGAAGGGCTGCTCAGTCTTAATCGATAGCTTCCGAAACCCACGGAGAAATCGATCAGTTCACGCTGAACATGTACATAGTGGGGGGTTCATAAGGCCTCATGAGTAGATTGACATGGAACGAGTAAAAAGGCTTTGCTTTTTGCAACGCAGCTACCGGGCAGGCAATCGAGTCATGATGAAATATTTATATTATCCCCCAAAACCTTGGATTCACAGCCAGCAAACCCATTCATTAATTACCCTTGCTTAACGGCGGATGTTTCTTTTGTGCGCAGTAACCACTCACGTGTCGCGCACACTCGAGGATTCAATCACCACACACTCCGGGTTGCTTTTCTTTTCGAACAAAGAGTCAAACATCCAACATTGGGTCTTGTGAATTTATAGGTGATGATGGGTCCTAAATGCAAACTTGGTGAACGGGGGGGATCCGCGTATGTAGTGAGTCCGGGCGCAGTGGGCTGTGTACGAAAAGTTGTGATTGGGGTCCTGAATTGTTTGTAGGGAGGGAGGAGTGGAGCAGGATTTTCGGCGGGATCCGAGATGGCTCTCTCCACGGTTATTACGGATTACAGTGCAATCGAATAAGTTGTCATGATCCTTACCCCTTGAGCTTGTGCCTCCTCGGTAAGATCTGATGCAGAGAGAGAGAGAGAGAGTGAGATCAATGTTATTATGTTGTATGGCTGACGTGTACCAATTCCGTGGTGCATACCACGGCTGGATCCAAGGTACGGAGTACAACTGTACAAGAGGAGGTGTTGCACACTCTGGTAGGCCATCGAATCACCGGGCGCTAAACATAGCCCCCATGCCATAAATAGAGAATCTGATTGGATGGACAAAGAATGGTGCCCCCCTGTTACGCCGGCTAAACTGTTTTAGGTCTTACCCCTGAATGCTCACGTTTTAGCGTGCACCTACGCCCCGTTTGCCGGTTTTCTTTGTGCGGACCCAATATGAAGCATTATTGCCCGTCCCCCTCGCTTGCTTTCCCTTCCTTCCTTCCTTCCTACCAACCTACACTCACGATTCTTTACATCTTTCACGTCGCCTACCCTTCAGGCATCACTGTCCTTTTTCAGAATTGCTGCTCCTAGTGAACAGCTTCCATTCATTCATTCTTTGAACAATTAGAATTCCACATTCCTTCCATCCAAGATTCGAGTGTGTGCTTGCACTTATAAACCCGACAAGAACCATCACGAAACACCAGGTCGCCAGTCGCAAGTCGATTTTAACACATCCATTGATTGGATACACATCTCGATCCCGCAACACTCATTACCGACAGTCGTTAGCAACAATGAAGTCCTTCAGCATCGGCGTCTTCGCCTCCGTCCTGGCCCTCGTCTCGGCCCTTCCTTTGGAGAAGAAAGACATGGTCGTGGAGACTGTCGTCGAAAAGGTTGTCAAGACCGTCGACGCCACCACAACCGTCTGGGTTTCACCGGGACAGACTCCAACTTATGCCGCTGTTGCGCAAAAGCAGGCCGACAACCAGCAGGCCCCGAAGCCGGTTGCTGCTCCTTCAACCACCAGCACTTCGACTCCTCCCCCACCACCCACGCCAACCTCCACGCCCGCGCCAATTGCCGCATACCAAGCCCCGACAACCACGTCCACATCTACAACCCCACCTCCTCCTCCCCCTCCCTCCACCTCGTCCACCGACCCATCCTCCGTCGCTCCTGCTGTTTCTGCATCAAGCGCCGCCGCCCCAGCTCAATCCTCCAGCTCTTCGGGCACGACCAGTGGTGGTTCCTGCAAGGACGGTGGCCCATGCTCCGGTGACATTACCGTGTACGACACCACTGCCGGGCTTACTCCTGAAGTATTCAAGGCCTCTGGGTTTGGTGCTTGCGGCTGGCTCAACAACGGTACCTCGGAGGACGTCTTTGCTCTCGCTCATGGTGAGTTTCTTAACCCACCCCCTGTGACCCATTATTCTAGTAAACCCCTTCTGACCATTCCTTCCAGAAATGATGGGCACTCAATCCAACGGCAACCCGTACTGTGGCCGCATGGCCACGATCACCCTGAATGGCAAGAGCGCCACCGGCAAACTCGTCGACAAGTGCGGCGCCTGCCAAGGCCAATCCATCGATCTGTCTGACCACCTCTTCGCTGCTTTGGGCGCCGATGTCACCACTGGACGTTACCACAACGTCGAATGGCATTTCTCGTCCTAGACATCTCTTTAGCGAGGAGAAGGAGCTTTGTGACTGCCTCGGGAACAGCGTTCTCAGAAGATCAGATGTCTGCTAGCCAGAGTCTAGATGCATGATCGCGCGTATGGCAAACTTCTGGGATTAACGAAAAAAGGGATCTGGGATCTGGGATCTGGGATCTTGTGTGCCTGGAGCAAATATAGAAATGGCCTGTTTTTTCTTCTGACATGACGGGAAGCAACTTTAAGGAACGGACATCTTTGTACATACCTGGGTCTCTCTCTCTCAGGGAGGAACCCGATGAAATACAAAAATTGCATCTGGAACATCCTCGCGATTGAATCGAGATTTGTTGCTGTGACAGGGTTCGGTGCAACGCCAACACCCATCTCATCCTCCCACCCTCCCTCCCATCCCCTTCCCTTTCACCCACCACCCTCCCTCCCTCTCAAACAAAATCTCCATCCTCTCCTCTTCGACTCACCCATGCGCTCCCTCGCTCCCTCCTACCCCCCTTCCCACTCCTCCAACTCCCACAAACCTCGAAGATCCGTCACAGAAAGACAAGTCACCCCGCGTACAGCCATCAACAACTACCCTTCTCTTCAATGGAGGAAAAAGGGGGAGGGGGGGTGGGGGGGTTCGTGGTTGTGATTCATGGTTGTGATTACAGGGATGGGCGGCATGGCAAGGAAGAGAAGGAGAAGGAGAAGGAGAAGGAGAAGGAGAAGGAGAAGGAGAAGGAGAAGGAGAAGGAGAAGGAGAAGGAGAAGGAGAAGGAGAAGGAGAAGGGGATGGAGAAGGAGACATAGGGACGAGGACGAAGACACACGCACGCACGCACGCTCGTGTACAACGAAATTCCATCCATCCAGGTTGGACGGAGGGAGCAATCAATCGCCGTCGTTTTCGAGCCGGGTTCACATGGAAGAAGAACAGAAAAATTAGGGAAATAGGGAAATGAGATGGAGAAGGGAGATCAGATGTAGATAATCTCTATACATAGATCACCATCCCGTCACTCAGCCATCCGCCCTTCTACTCTCTGTCCCGAGTATCCAACACCCGCGCCCAAGACTCTTGGGCAAAAGCAATGTGGAAAGAACATACTTACACCGGTATGTCGGATGTGGTTTTCGTGGTTGCACATGTAAACGTGTTCGAGATATCATCATGTTACTTTATTTAAATATCCGATTCGGCTTGGTGTCATAAGGTATATATACTCGTAAACCATCCGAGGAAAAAAAAAGAAAAAAGTCCATCAAACCTCGCTATTCATCTGTACTCGTCCCCCTTGCAATTGGCGCTTCAAGCCGCCTGTTTAGTTCTTGGGGCTGGCGGGAAAGAGGATGAGGAAAAGTTGAGAGTCGAAGATGG
>JAABUL010000471.1_pt1 | contig 85945 bp, 68 predicted proteins | sample 5559151 | NCBI WGS metagenome assembly JAABUL01 (sample SAMN10711876, study PRJNA513368) | rock metagenome | isolation source: Antarctica rocks | place: Antarctica: Victoria Land, Pudding Butte sud
CTACATAACTAACTATATCTTCTATCTATAGTTTTACCGAGCTATATAAATAGTTTTCTTAAACTATATCTTTTTTAACTATACTTAAAACCTCTAAGTACTAGGACTATAATTACCCTTCTAACCTAGAGATCTACTATACTCTTATATTTAATAACTAGATCCGGTGTAGCTACTACGATAAAAAGAACCTAATACTACCGGAACACCTTATATAGTTTATACGAAGTAAACCGTATAGACTAAGAACCCTATAGGCTATTAATCTTACGATATCCGATAATAAGGCTAATAATGTTCCGAAGGGCTTAAGCCTTAATACTAATCTTAAAATTAATAGAGTCCTCGGTAATTATATAGTTACTAACTCTACTATTAAGTAATAGGGCGGGATCGATAGAGCGAAGATAGAACGACTTACTAATACTTATAATACTAGAAGTATACCGATCTTATAAGACCGTTAGAGCGCTAAGGCTCGCGTAGTAGTAGCTTCGAAGGGAACCGGATTACTTAAGTAGTTCAAACTTAGAGTATAATGTACTTTACTATAGTAGTCCTTACCTAATAGTAGTAAGAAAGGGTATAAGCGCTAGGAATACCGCAAACTTAGTAAGTATACCTTAACCGTATAGTAGTAGTCTAATATATAGCTTACCGCGCTATATAACGCTAATATATCGTCTACAACTAGGTTAATCCTATTAGATTATAGTACTAGACATAAGGGTCGATAACGAGGCTACCCTTATAAGGACCCTAGTAGGGTAGACCGGTAACGAGTAATATACTAACGACGAGCTTAACGAAGAATTATACGTATCGTAGTAGTTTAATATAAAGGATAGGCCTACTCGTATTATGCCCGTATTAGTAGTAAGAGATACGACTTTAGAAGCGATACTCTGTTTAAAGAAGTCTAATACTATAGAGCTAAGTATATCGTCGGACCTATAGATCTACCTTATATAACCTTTATAGCCTATATAGCCTATATAACCTAAGGACCTTAGCTATAAAGAAGAACTAGACACCGCTAATACTACTATCGCCGCCGCTATAGCTAAGTTCGACTAAGGTAGTAATAATAAGCCTAAGTTAATTAAAAAGGAAAAACTAGCGCTATAGGTAAAGGTAGAGCTAGCTACTCTTAAGTAGGAGAAGGGTATAGTAAGCTATATAATACTATAACTTCTTTACTATACTAATCCGGTCGTAGAAGACGAAGGTTTTTAACTCTAAAGTAAAGCGAGAAATCGAGGAGGACTCTAAAGCTAGTCTCTTATAGGAGGAGGACGACTTTAGCGATAGCCTTCTAGTAGATCTACGAGTATATTCTATTATTATATAGCTCTTACTACTCCCTCTTATCTCTTATAGGCCGATAGGCTACGGACGCCCTTACGGACTTAGTCTTATTACAAGCGTAACCTCTCGTAATTAACTATATTACTAAAACAGCCTACGCCGTAGTATAAGTAGGATAAGACGCTCGGAGGAGGTTTAATTAACGTTATATAGAAGGATAGTAATACTAGAAGTGAGCGATTTAGTACTATACCTACTAAAAGTATACGTAATAGGAAAAAGAAGAGGTAGTATTCGAGTTTTATCTTAACTTAAACGTATAGATTACGACGACGTATATAGCTACCTCTTATAGAATAGATACGAGTTATCGCTATATAATAGACACTCTACTACTCCTTTTAATCTAGTATCACGCCGGTGACTTAGAGTATATAATCCTTACGTTATAGAGCCAATTACATTCACTTTAAATTCTATGTCCTTTTGGGTCGACTTAGTCCGCCGTAGCCGAACCAGGCCCCGCCCATACCTTGCGTCTCGAAGGATCAACCACACGCCTTGCTTCTCAAAATTGCAGGCATCATTGCGTGTGTGCATTGGAACTGCATTTATATTTTTCCGAAGGACAGAAGGGCTGTATACTACAGAGGGTTGTGAGGAATTGCAGTATCATTAATCAAAGGTGAGAACGCGTCCGGCGCCCTTGATCTTGTTTATGTAGCACACGAGTGGGGGAGCAGTTCAGTGCTGTTGCTACGCGGCGGATGCATGCGTGACTGGGACGTGGTCGGACTGGGATCCTTTCAGCTCGTATCCGACCACGATATGTTCACGCAGCTTCCCGCACGCGAGGAGTGAAGAGACGCGTTTGAAAGAAAGTCAAAAGTCAGCCAATCTGCCCTGATTCACCGTCTGTTTGTGGCTGCCCCTCATGGCCACCCTTAGTGTTCACTACCTTCACCACACAAAACTACTACCATGAACGGATAGACCTCGGGCTGACCACGAGATGGCGTTTCCTCTAGGTGTCGTACCTGCTGCTACGGGCTTGACGGAAGAAGGCACTTTCAGCTTTCGAAGTCGCAAGTCTGAGAAGTCGCGCAAGCCGTCGTCTGCTTCTCACGAGACAAAGGATTCGTTCGGCGGAAGCAAGGGATCCAGTCCAGCATCGCAGTCGCCAAAGAAAGTCAAAACTTCGAAGAAGCATCAGAAGTCACTCTCGTCCAAGGTCCTCGAAGCTAACAAACGCGTAAGGGCGGAATCCAGCCCCATCAAGTCTGCTCAGAGGTCCTCACTCGAAGAGCGGCCAGGCTCGACACCTGCTACCGGCGCGCCATCATCCCAAGTACCAGCTTACGAGCTATCAGCAAGTCCACCGCGAGGCGCTGCGAGCAGACCCAAGCACGTACCCATTGTCATCCCCAACTATGCAGCAATAGTCCCGCTCAACCACGAACCCCGGTCTGGCTCAGTCTCAACTTGGCTATCAAGCGAAAGCGATCCATCACGGAACAAGTCGATAGCATCGGCATACTCATCTTCTACGGATCTAGGCCGTGAGAGGCCACGTCATGTCGAAATAAAGATCCCAGACTGGGCACAACCGGTGGTCAAGCAGCCGAAAACGCCCCCGCGCGTTCGTCTAACACCATCCGTCTTCTTGGATACCTTCGCCGACATTGCTGCACTCTCCGAACCTGACATGTCTCGGCCCACGCCAGAGTCCAGCCGTGCCAGCACCATGAACTCTAGCACACCAGCCCTGTCGCCCGATGGCCTCGATTTGGAGACACAGGCGTATCTTTCGAGCGCGAGCAGTAGCCAGACTAGCTTGGTAGATCGTCACGATGACTACGAGTCCACCTCCGAGGCCGAATCCACTCATACGGAGGAGGATGCTGGCTCCCATACCCCGAACCAGAGTGCAGCTACCACGCAAGCTCTCAACACTTCGTCACAAAGCACGCCTAGGACGAATCCAGCACATTTGTCTGGATTGGTCTGCAATGTCCACCGCACCACGGGCAAGGAGCCTCATCCGCTGGTAGGCGCCACTACTACCATTCTAGGCGACAAGCTCTATGTCTTTGGCGGCCGACGACTCTCTCGGTCCAGGCCTCAGCTGACCTCGAACTTGTACGAATTGGACTTGTTGTCACGACACTGGACCAAAGTCGATGTGAAGGGTGACGTACCTCCTCCTCGATACTTTCATAGTGTCTGCACACTCGGCGACAATAAGTTAGTGTGCTATGGCGGCATGTCGCCAGCTCAGTCCACAGTGGAACCGACCTCGGACGCTCAACCAGAGGTCATCGTCATGTCTGATGTTCATATCTACGACGTCCGAACCAAATCCTGGATGAAGATAAACACCCCCGATGCGCCGCAAGGACGCTATGCTCACTGTGCTGCTATACTGCCATCATCGGCGGTCTTTGCGTCAGCGAGTGCACCCATGTCGGCCGTCCATCATAACCCCTCTGGCAACAATCCAAACCAGGGGTCGCTAGGCGTGGCTTTAGATGGCACTGGTGGGGCAGAGATGGTCGTGGTAGGAGGACAGGATAGCGCCAACCACTACATTGAGCAGGTCAGCGTCTTCAACCTTCGAAGTCTCAAATGGTCAGGTACGACTGGCATGGGTCGTAGTTGCGGTGCTTACCGAAGCGTTGTCACACCACTTACGACCATGAGCGCGGCTCAGATCGGCGCCGGTCCTCACGCACGGGCAGATGTGGAGGACGAAGATGACGAGCCTAGCAGTATAGGCTCGGGTGCACCACTACTGATATACTCGAACTACAACTTCCTCGACGTGAAGCTTGAGTTGCAGGTCAGGCTCACGGACGGCACGCTCACCGAGAAGACCATGCAGACGACCGTTTCACCGCCCGGACTACGGTTTCCAAGTGGCGGTATCATCGCAAACCATTTTGTCGTTTCTGGGACTTTCCTGACCTCCTCCAAACAAGAGTACGCATTGTGGGCTCTTGACTTGCGTACATTGACTTGGGGTCGCATCGATGCTGGAGGTAGTATCTTCAGTCAGGGCAGCTGGAACAGAGGCGTGCTTTGGGGCAGACGGAACGCCTTCGTCATACTCGGCAATCGCAAGCGCAGCCTGGTGGACGATTACAATAACCGGAGGATCAACTTCAGCAATGTCTGTCTGGTCGAGCTGGAAGCGTTCGGCTTGTATGACAATCCGCGGAAGACTGAGCCATCGTCTGGATATCTATCTGCCAGCGCTGCCCTGCCACAAATGGGTAGAGACACTTCTGCATCTGGCCGAGTTCTATCATCAGCCGCCGAAGAACTCGGCTCGGTTTCGATGAATGTGCGGGAGCTCGCTGATATGGAGTTTCTTGCTATCGACGGCACGCGCATTCCCGTCAACTCTAGGCTCATTGCACGACGCTGGGGTCTGCACTTCACCAATTTGCTGAGAGAATCACTAGCATTGTCTTCGGAGACTGATTCTGCCACTCTGAGACCCACAGGAGCAGGCCACCCTTCTCGGAACTCCAGCGTCACCATCACGCCATCGGTCAACTCTGCCACCACAACCTTGACCGCGAACAGCAACTCTGAGCTACCGGATTCACGTTCCGCTCCGCCGTCTGTTCGGCCGAGACTGTTCTATCTGCCGCACACCGCACAGACGCTGCACGCACTCCTGTACTACCTTTATACGTCGACTTTGCCGCCGCCGCTACACCCACTTGCGACACCGCAAATCTTCTGCTCTCTGCTCCAGCTTGCTCGCCCGTACCAGATCGATGGTCTTCTTGAAGCTGTTGTGGAATGTCTGCACGAGTCATTGGACGGCCGCAATGCAGCCGCGATCTTCAATGCAGCCGCGATGGCCGCTGGCGGCGGCGATGGAGTCCAATTCGCCCCCGCAACAGGCAACAGCCGGGAGAGCACCATCCCACTGCGCACAGCAAGCTTAGCTGGCATCGACAGCCTGATGGTCAACGGTAATCGACGAACCTCGACGGCTCTACGGGTTGATACCGATATGGCCAACGGCCGGTCGACTCGGAACACGCTTCGACCAGGACAGCGACTTACCGATGACTCTGAAGATGAGGTTCCCAACAGCGCGGCTACTGACACAAGCATGAGTGATCTGGAAGGCAACTTAAGCCCAAGCAGCTTGACCCGGTCCGACAAGGGTCGTGAGTGGAACGGCTCGTTCAGCGCCGTGGTCGGTCTGCAGAAGCGCGGGTTAAGAGGGCTCATGGAGGGTAGGCGTATGCGCGAGAGAGGCAGGAACGACGGCGGTGAGGCAAAGGTTGGTTTGGGAATCGCATAATGCTTTTTTGCTCTAGCTGGTCTGGTGGCTGGCTATGATTACTTTACGAAGGTAAAGAGGATGATTATGAGTACTGCACGACGGAGTTGCGCTTCTGTGCTTCGGGAGGCACAATGTCGATGAATGTACTAGAGCGTGCAATCAGAGCAAGTTTCAACCCCGAGCAATTCCTTGGCTCTCCCTATGAATGTCTGGTGTGCACGTGAGGAGCAGGGATTCGTACGGATAGTCAGCAGTGACTAACGCCAGCGCTCCCACCTATTTACGTCTTATATCCCTTTGTGCTCTGGAATGCGATACATTTTATCTTCATTTAAGATTCGCGTGTTTGGATGATCGCGCTGCATGTTCGAGTCTTCAACCCGGGGCGGTTGCCTCGCTTCTATAGCGACTAAGCACGCCAGTGCAGCGGTCGTCCAACCAATGTGGACTACTAGTCGAGGTGGAGACCGGCTGTTGGTTGTGTAACACTGAATGCGTCGGTGTAGAAGATGCCAAGAGGGGGTTGCAAGTCGCAACGCGTTCGAGGCTGTGTACTGTATAGCGCGCTGTTGGTACGAGCTTGACGGCATTGGAGCTCCCTGGGACATTGTTCTCCCGTTAGGGCTCAGCAGAATTCATCTTAAACATCACCTTACCGATGCATTATATACGCGAAGTAATCTTGAAAAGCCACGAGGAGCTTCGTGGGTAAGGTGTTGCATCTTGTGGTGCGTTCTTTTAGATGTTCCATATCATGCAAGCTCCTCGACTCCCTCAATTCACACTGGAATCACGATGACAGACCCGCAGAATATCAGCAATGTCACGGTATATCACTTCGTCTCGGATCCTGGCCACAAGGAGACTCTTTCTGGACGGGTACTTGCAGCGTGTGCGAATTGCCGACGGAAGAAGATGAAATGCTCCGGGCGAATCCCTTGTGCAACGTGCATTGAGAAAGGTCTTATTTGTGAAGGCTTGGTTGCAAGGAAAAAGCCTACCAGGAGCGCTCGAAGCTCGCGCACACGGGACAGCGAGTTTATGGCAGCCTCGTTATCAGGCACAAATGATGGTGTCTGGGAGACACACAATTCTCGCGGTCCGCCCACTCCCGAGACCAAAATGTCGGAGTGTCCAGCTACCACAAGTTTTGTGAATACGCCGCTGGGTGCCGACAGCATTCTCGAAGATCCGGGTGGTTTGCAGCGTACCTATGGGTACGCTGATGGCACGATCGACATTCTGCTGCCTGGAGATGGTCCAGGTTCATACTTCCATCGCCCACCGGCGACCCACTCCCGTTCTGACCCGATGGCCTTGTCCACCAACCAAGAGTGGGACTTCCCGGACTTTCAGGGCGCGCAACCAGTTCCTTCCACGACGACCTCATATTCAGCATCTTCGTCTCATTTGCTACACGCGGCTCAGTCCTTAGAGGGCCAGGCGCAGGTTCTTCGCAAACTCGCCGCACAGCAACAAGATGATGTGGCGGACGCTTTGGTACCGCGAATGGCTGCTTTACCAGCACAACTGGGATCCGAGCAGACGTCTGCAGGAGCCGAGAGCTGCAGTCCTTGGTCCACCACTGAACCCGCCTTTTCGACCACAGCCGCTTTTCAACAGCCAGGAAATCGAAACTCGTACGGAGACACCTACACCTCGTGGTCGCCAGTGGAGCCTCCAGATCCACAATGGAGAACCTATCAAGACTTGGCCCGGCATCCCTCGGCCCCTAGTACGGGTCGCAGGCAGCGGAACGTCGAAGGGGAGGCAGATTTGAGAAACTCACGTGCAGAGCCGGACGGCTTTTCCGACCTACCACCAGTCATGTGGGGTTCTCACAGCGGCTCGTATGCGTGGAACCCATACGATGTCTGATGGAATTCCATCTGTCTGCACTCGGGCTGGAGATTGTGTAGTTGCGCAACTCGATCATTGTTGGTCCTCGGAACGACATGAGCGGTCAGTGCTTCAGCCCAGCTGCAGGGTCAGCAAACAGGCTGTGGCTTGCATGAATCAAGAGACTACAGTCAGCTTCCGACCAAACACTCTTCCTCTTTTCTTGCTGCCGGCCAGTGCTGCGATGTGCTACTCCATATGGACTCGGTCATATGGATATGGACCTGTTCTGACAGCTCCATATCCATATCCATAGCCTTTCCGTCCATATCCATATGGACTTATATGGATTAGCTATGCTTGGCGGTTTTATACTAGGTGTAGAGCGCCCCTTTAGGATAAAACCTACGAATCCAGCGCTCTGATTGGCTAGCCAGGTCCGGCTTGGCATTAGTCCATACTCCATATCCATATCTATATCACTTTTCTCGAGCTCCATATTTATCGGTCCATATCCATACGGCCAATTTAGTCCATATGGACGAACATCGCAGCACTGCTGCCGGCTTGCCTTGGTAGCCGTCGGTCCTTACAGCTCTTTCTTCTGCGGCTAGAAACCACTGTTCTTCACGTCTTCTTGCGACCTCCACCTGCCTTGATAGCCGTCCGCTTCCTTGGCTTCTTTTTCTTTGGCTGCTCGAAATCACTGTTGTCGTCGTCGGACGAGGCCACCGACGTCCCCTTGGACGCCCTGTTCTTCGTCTTGCCACTCTTTGGCGTCGAGTCCACAGCCACATCATCCTGCACGTTGGACCTGTTCGCCACATTGCTGTTTTCACCTTCCTGCACAGACTCCCCGCGGCTCATCTTAGCCTTTTCAGCCATCCGACTAAGCGCACTCCCCATCCGCTTCGAACTTTCCACAGCTCTCTTTCGCGGCGCAAAAGCCTCGCCTCTAGCCGACCCCTTCCCAGCGCCAGCAGCACCAATCCCAACGCCACCATCGAAGAACGCAGTGATGTTGCTCTGTGTGCCTTCGTCCGCACGCCTGTTCATATCCTTGATCACCGGCACAAGAACCTCATCGGTCCTCTCCTGGCTCCATCCGATAGTGGCCATCAAAAAGTTGCGCAGCGCGTCAAGATCCGGCACACCCCACTGGAACTGCTCTGGATCAGCATCCACGTCCGGGAACTTGTATGCAGCCTCGACTCGGGTGTCAGGGAAAGCAGGAGGCAGGAAGAGCTTAGCGGCGTTGCGGTGGAACTTCTTGCGAAATGAGTTGCCGGCATCATCGGCTTTGGTGATAGTGTTCATCTGCACGCCAGACAACCAGTCTTTGAAATCGTTGAGCGATGGAAACTCGCTGATGATCTCGAGGGCGGTGACAGGTCCGATACCGGGTAGGCCTTCGGTGTAGTCAGATCCAAGCAGTTGTGCGACTGAGATCATCTTGTCTCGCGTGAGGTCGAATTCTTTCTCCAGATCTGATGTGAGGTAGCATTCCACGAATTTCGCTTGGTTGAACATATTCTTATAGATCCTCGTACCGCCGAAGAGGAAGCAATCGGAATCATCCGTCACAATGCCATCAACCAGGCCCATCTTCACCAGCTCAGCACATTGTGCTTCTGCTTCCATGGGCGCCGTGACGTAGGGTAGGCCGAAGAGTCGAAGCAGCTGCTGGCACTCCTGAATCATTATATGTGTGACTTCATCCGCATCACGGCGATCTTTCTTCTGTTGGTTTCGTAGCTGCTTCAGCTCCTTGTCGTAGTCCTCAATATTCTGTGCTTGGGTTTTGTTATTGAGTGAGCTCGCGAATCTTGCGTGCTCTTCCGCTTCTAGCATCAGCCCACGCAGGAGCTCTTCATCTTCAGGATCCGAGAAGTCGTCAAACTCGTCCGCATCATCTGGCAAGCTGTCCTGCTGGACCATAACCGAGGCTGGCACAGGTCCGCTTGCATCATCGAAAGCTGACTCGGGCGAAGCAGCATTCTTCGATGAGGCAGGCCTATCTGGAATTGCGACATCCTCGAAATCGACCGAAGGCAATCGCGATGACTGCTTCTGTAGCTTTGGCTCTTTGGCGGCATCTCCGTGCTCGCTTTCGCTCCAGTCAAGCATCTCTTCGTCTTCGTCAGTCTTCTTTTCGTCGCCAACTGCTGGCATTGCATGTGGTGCTTCCTCGTCGCTCGCTTCAACGTCAAACGGCGCCGGCTTGCTTGCTGTGAATCGTGCAGGTTCGTCGTCGTGTCCATTAGTCTTGACGACTTTGCCCGAAACAGCCTGCTGCCTCGGCTCCACTGTCTCCTCATCACTGTCCCCAAGGTCGAAAGGTGCTGCTCTGCTCGCACTCGGCACTGTAGTCTGATATCTCCCAACCTCCTCAACCCTCGGAGGCTCCACCCTCGCCTTCTCCGCCACCTCACCCATGCGCAACTTCGGATCAAACACCACCGTCCCATCATCAGTCATCTCCTCATCCTCATCAGCTTCCAAATCAATCACCTCGCCATTCTTCAATCCCCTCTCCTCTTCCTCAGCATCAAGATCAATGACCTCATTAGTATCATGCCTTCTCAGCGCACCTTCGCCCTTCTTCTGGAACTGAAACTGCCTGCTGAACTCCTTCGCGCGCTCTCGGTCCTCATTTTCTAGAGCGCGCTGCTTCTGAATGTCTTCATCTAAGCTTCCGGAGAACCAGGGAGGTAAGGGCTCGGCTTTCTTGCGCAGTTGGTCTCCTTCAAGCTCCGAGTTCACGAACCCTCCGGCGGTCTCTTCGGTACGCTCTTGCATTTTCTTCTTGCCGAGCAGCGAAGAGCCGAGATCGAGCTTCTCGAACGGTAGAGGACCGGAGAAACCAGCTTTCTTGGCCACTTCTGTCGCAGCATCGGCAGGTTTTGGACCAGCTGGCTTGCGACGAATTGGAGGACTGCCTTTTCGTTTCGTGCTACGGCTCTCCGCCAGCGCAGCTTGGAAGTCCATCGTATCATCGTCACGATCGCTGCCACTTGGGCTGTCATCAGGTTTGGGCACCGGAACACCGAACGAAGTGATCTCGTGGCTATCCGGAGCGGACTTAAACGCTCGCTGGTTCACAATGTTTGCGATAGCTCGACCACTGCCCTTTGGTACGGGTTGCGCTTCGGGGACGGCAGATTGATTGAAGACTTCGAGCATGTCGTCTTCTTCAGCGTCAGAGGCTTGACCTTGCGGCTCACTCTCTTCAAGTGACATAGCAATGGCACGATTCAGCTCTTCGTCTTCGTTGCCGCCGTCCTCTTCACCAAACAGCTCGGCGTTGCCGTCGACTTCTTCCCATTCTTCCTCGCCGTCTTCTGGTTCAGCTTGAACGAACAGCGAGTTGGAATCTTCTCGCTGCTTTGGTTTGCGCTTTGTAGTAGACTTTCGAGACTTGTATAAAGCCTGCCTTTGCTTTGCATAACCATCGGGTCCATCAGTATCGACCTTTGGTCGCTTTGGTAACCTGTTCAGGCCTTCAATAGGCACGTCTTCGAAATCGCCATCGTCCTCCCACTCATCACCTTCCTGTTTGAAGCTAACGGCTGGCTTGTCGACATCAATAGCAGTATCTTGCTTCGTGCCTTCGTCGCTAATCACACCAAGAGCCCATCCACCATCCACACCGTCATTCTTGACCAGCACATACTCCCGTCCTTTCTCGCCCGCAACTCTCCCACCGTTGAAAAGCACATCGCCACCCTCATTGACATTCATCAGCCGTTGCGTAAGCTCATTCCGTTCTGTCACCCGCTCGATCTGGAACTTGGAGAAAGCCATGCGATCCGGAAACATATCATCCAGCTGCTCCTTGCTATGTCCCATTCGCAGCCTGCTCCGCAACCTCGCCGCATTGAGGATATTGTACCGATCTGACGCAGGCAGCGACATGAAGAAAGAAGAGTCGTAGTCGATTTTTGAGAAGTCGTAAACATTGATATCCTCCCCAGTCTCGAACTGCTTCGCGTAGCTCTGCAGCTCCTCCAGCGACATGACCCTAGGATCATTCGGTGCGCCCATCCCACTCAAACTGACATCCAGCTCGGGCAGATGATACTGATCCTTCTTCCTAAACTTGCGACTTTGCTGCCGCTCCTGCTGCGTCATCATATTCTCATCCGCATACACCAACCCTTCATCCGGCACCTCCTCCTCCTCCTCCTGCACCTTCTGGTCCCTCACATCCTTCCTCCTCTGCTCGTCCTCCTCCGCTCGCCTCTGCATCTGCACCGCCAACAACTTCCCAGCAATTCTAACCGCATCTTCCCGCCTCCCTTCCCGCCTAGACTTCCGCTGGCTGATCGTCTGCCGCTTCAACGCTGGTGCGCCGCCGTCGAAGACGAAGACGGGCTTGATGCCGAAGAAGAGCAGTTTGCAGATCCGGCGGAAGAAACCGACGACGTGGCTGTTGCGGAGGGCGTTGCCTTCCTTGTCGCGCACGGCTTTGAGGAATTGGTAGATCCAGATGCTCGCGTCTACTGCCAGGCGTTTGCGGTGGAGCGTTTCGAGCTTGATGGGGCGGGCGCAGGGGTGCAGGATTTGCCAGAGGCCGGTGACACCCATCTCGCCGTTTGGTCAGCGGCGGTGAGGTCGTTGCCTCTGGCGGAGAGGTTGAAGGAGAGCTGTCGATATGACTCGTTGCTGGACGCGGGATGCCGGAATGACTTCATGGAGACTCGCGCTAGCACGTGATCGTCGTCCGACTTCGGCAGGAGCTCCCTAGAAGTTCTGGAGCTTGCAGTTTGTCTCGATCAACAAATCCCAATGGCTGCACGAACTTTACGGATAGGTCTCATTCCCGGAGATGGGATTGGTATGCATGACTACACCGTATATGCAGTATATCGATACTAATGCTTACCAGGCCGAGAAGTCATACCAGCCGGCCGACGGATCCTCGAAGCCCTGCCAGCGTCCCTCGGACTGAAGTTCTCCTTCATCGACCTCGATGCCGGCTTCGAGACCTTCAAGAAGACTGGCGTTGCTCTGCCGGACAAGACGGTGGACACGCTGAAGAAGGAGTGTGATGGCGCGCTGTTTGGTGCTGTGAGGTAATGGCTGTCTTCTCGTCCATACATGTACACCCCCTTTGGCTCAGAACGGCAGCACTCGGAGGATTACGAGACGAGGACGCTGACATATCATGTCACCAGCTCCCCGACAACACCAACAAAAGGCTACAGCAGCCCCATAGTCGCCCTCCGCAAACGCCTCGACCTCTACGCCAACGTCCGACCCGTCAAATCCGTCGCGCCCACCCCTGCCTTCCCAGATCCGATCGACCTCGTCATCGTCCGCGAGAACACCGAAGACCTATACGTCAAAGAGGAGAAGACGTACGACACTCCCAATGGCAAGGTCGCGGAAGCCATCAAGCGCATCTCCGAGCACGCGTCTTCACGGATAGCGACCATGGCAGGAGAGATCGCGTTACGAAGACATCGCGTGCGGAATGCCACGGACGGCGTGTCGGGAAAGCAGGCTACGGTTACGATTACGCATAAGAGCAATGTACTGTCGCAGACGGATGGGCTCTTTCGACAGACAGCTCGGACGGCACTGGAGCAGGCTAGATTCAGGGATGCTGGCCTTGTTATTGATGAGCAGATTGTGGACTCCATGGTGTATAAGCTGTTCCGCCAGCCTGCAGATTACGATGTCATCGTGGCTCCCAACCTCTACGGCGACATCTTGTCCGATGGAGCAGCAGCACTCGTTGGCTCATTAGGACTTGTGCCTTCTGCAAACGTAGGAGATGGCTTTGCGATCGGAGAGCCCTGCCACGGATCTGCGCCTGATATCCAGGGTCAAGGCATTGCTAACCCGATCGCCACACTGCGAAGTGTGGCGCTCATGCTTGAGTTTCTGGAGCAAGAGGAAGCGGCAGCTAAGATCTACCAAGCGGTTGATGAGAACCTGTCCGAAGGCAAGTATCTTACTCCAGACATGGGTGGTAAGGCAAAGACGGAGGAGGTGATGGAGGATGTGCTGAAGAGGATGTAGACTGGCTGCTGCTGGCACAATATTCTTTCTACATACTGCTCGCATGTGAACGCCCGTTCACAGCAAGCTTTACATATGCCATTCACCTACCGTTTCCCTACATGAACCCTTCAATTCCTCCTCCCCTCCAAGAACCTTTCACCAACACACACACATTCTTGATCTCTTCCATCACCATCAACTACCAATCTTCCATCACTCATCTTCCATCAAATCACACCATGTCCTCCAGCAGCTCCCGAGTCGTCCCCGTTTTCGGAAGCTCGGAGACGCCAGTACACTACCTGACGGTGCGCGAAGAAGACTACCCGGAGATCGAGAGGTGGTTGGCGAAATATGGGTTCGAATACGGTCGCTTCTTTGCTTCCTACATCAACTATCGTACGTGTCGCCCCCTCTCCGCTGCCATATCAATGGTGCTGCCACTACAGTGAATGATCTGCTAACATGTCCTCTCTCCCGATTCCAGTGATCAAAGCCGCCCAGCGCCGGTCCTCCCAGGCTGCAACCAAGTCCGGACATGAGTACGCTGCGCTCTCCGTGTTCCTGGACAGTATGCCGGTCTCGGCGTCGGACTTCTTGCGGGCCATGGCTGGGTATGCGAAGAAGTATGAGGATGGGGTGACGTCTGGAGAGGTGGATTTGAGCAACGGACGCTCTGGAAGTAAGCCTCTCCGCCTTTGAGCTGATAATTCATGCTTGTACAGCTACTGATGTTGCAATTTTTAGCCAAGGACGACCTCGAGAAGGCGCAGAGGAAGCTGGCGAGCTTTCTCTACTCTGGAGAGGAGCGGAAGGAGGCCTTGGCGAGGTTTCCAGAGTTTGGGTGGCTGTTCTCCGCCGGAAATAAGCAGTTGAAGAAGGCTGCGAAGACCTTGAGGCGCAGGGAGAAGCAGGCTACGGAGGGGATGGGTGGTATGAATCTTGAGGATGATGATGGTGAGGTGGAGTAGACGTTCTCCGGGAGGGAAGGGGTGCTGGTGCTGCGGTACAGGGTGATTTTGCTGTGCTGGGAAAATTTGGCTGGCGGAGAACAGGCTCTTTCTGTTGTGGCCGTAGGAGCCCGTCTCCAGATAAGGAACGATGGTGATGCGACTACAGCGAGCAATCTCGATTTGTGTTGGGCAGCCTTAGTTAGGAGAACTGGCTCGTCAGCCCGGGACAGCGACCGAACAATTTTGCAGTAGCGATGAGCTTCTCAGAGCCACCTCAAACATCTCCTGTTGCCAAATTGTCGTGGTGCAGCGGTAAAAGCAATGATGAGTTGATGCTCGCTTCCAAATATCCAGGAGATGCGTTCGTACTGCGGCAATTCCCAGCGAGCACACTCGCTGGGATGTTCTCGTCGCCCTCTAGAGCGTAGGTGTCGTGTTCAGGTCGGGAGCCGGGATTGGAAGGAGGTTCTTGGCGCGCACGTGATTGGACCCACACCAACAACAAACTCGATCTGGCTGCACCACGGTCAACACAACCACGAGTAAATCAGAGCAGTGGTAAAGGTACTTCTCAGTCGTGCATTAATTGCTCTCAGCCTTGCTCTCGAACTTCTTTCCGCCGTACCGCCGCTCTGCCCACGCCCACACAGATCACAGCAACGAGTAGCACGGCATTAAAGATCGCCATAATGAAGAACGGCGCCCCCGGCGACCACGAATCAGACAACGCACCACCAAGCTTCGTCAAAAGCAAGATACCAGCTCCGCCCACGAAGCTGTACACGCCAGCGATTGAGCCCTTCAACCGAGACCGGTCTTTCTTGCCCGATTTCTCCTTCTTGGACACGCCGGGAAGCAGAGGTGCAGTTTCTGATCCTCCCAATGTCTCGTCTTGCTGAATGGTGACCGTGGCCTGTGATTTCCTACTTTCCTTCTTCTGACCGCCTTCGTTGATACCACGACCGAGCAGAGCAAGTGAGCAGACAATTGCGCCGATCTGGCTGATGCCGATCATGATGACCGCGATGAGAGCCCACCGATCGCCATCACCATGGAAAGGATCTGGATTCTTGAGGAGGCCGAAGGCGATATAACCTCCCACACCGACGACGGCTGCACCCAACAGCGGCCACTCACTTGCTCCTCTCGCTGCTCTGCCTCCGAGCCAACCAAAGATGGGTGCGCCGAGTAGTGCAGCTGTCTCCGCTACGCCACTGAGGGCTGATGCTAGGAGGTACGCTTTCTGGCAGTTCTCCTTGATATCTGGTGAGTTGTCCGGATTCGAGCGACATTTGCCAGTTCGGAAGAAGTAGGCGTTGACGAAGAATGGGATGAAGAGGCTGATAGCGACGGAGGAGGCGCGAGCAACGAAGCCACCGAGGTAGCCAAGGAAGATGGAGGAGTCCGTGAGGCCGAGCATAAAGGCATCCTTGACCAGCTGGAAGTACGATGGGGTCGGGACCAGGTAGGTGTGGAGATTACCTTCCGCGTCCACTCTGGTACTCTCATCGTACGGTCTGTCGCAGAGATGCGCGATGCTCTTGTCCTCTTCGCCAGGTAGGTTGCGAAGTCCAAAGAAGATGAAGACTGCTACACAAAAAGCGATGGCAGCCACGATGTAGAAGCTGATTTGCAGACTCAGCGCTGGTGAAGAGCCCTCTTTCTGGAAGTACGCCGGTAGTGGAAGGAAGACCGCCAGTGCAAGCAGAGCGCCAGCTCCGGTAAAGAGGCCTACAAATCCGGCTAGCTGCGATGTGCCAGCGCTCCTGTCCTCGTCTGCTTCCTCTTTGGGTTCGCTCGGGCCTGCAGCTGCTGGCTGTCTGGGCCGAGAGTGTGACGCGTATCTCGTTGGCGTAATTGTGAGCTCACTGCTCACACTAGGAGTAGCTCCGTGCCCGATGCTATCTCTCCTAGCCTCCCTATCCTCCGCCTGCAACCGTGCAGCATGTCCGTTCGCCAATGCGCGCTCCTGCAGGTTCGGCTCGTCGTCCTCTTTTGTCACCCTCTGCGCAACCATAGCTGGCAGGGCCGCTGTCACCATCGTTGAACAAGCAGCTCCTCCGACGCTGAACATGAGTCTGCCCACTAGCAGATCGGGATAAACATTACTGCTCTGCACCAAGCAGATCAAACTCAGGCCCACGATGCAGTATCCCACGACAGCTACCACCCGCACACCGATCCGGTCGCTGAGTAGTCCCCATAGCGGACAAGCGAGGAGCGCTAGTAGCTCATCCGCGAAGCCCAGCGTACCCACTGCATCGCCGACGTCCTTCTTCTGCCCGATGACATCAGTGACGACGAAGGATATACTGCTGTTCAGGAAGACGAGGAAGGCGATGCTGAAGAGTGCGATGCCGAGGAGGTATGTCGTTGCTTGAAGCCGAGTCGCCGTCAACGTCGGGAAGATGCGAGGTGGCATCTCGTAAGAGTTCTCAGTTGTTGTTGCTGAATGACTTGAGATGGTCGAGTTCGAGGGTAGGTGAGGTTGCACGGCTCAAGTTCACTTGGGACGGGTGCTGGCTTTATGCAGCCTCCAGTCTGGTCTCAGGTAGAGCCTTCTCATGATATAGAGGAGACCTGCGCGTGCGACAAACAAGTCCAAGGTGGAGGGCAGAAGGAGGTGTAGTGCAAAGTAAGATGCGGCTCTGTTCCCGGAGCTGGAGAGAGTTTGAGCTTGGGCCAATGACGAGCTTGTGTGAACGTGGAAGTGACAGTCCAAGAAAAACACTTCGATGAAGGTACCTTAAAGAAGGTACGGTACATTGGCGACTTGAGAAGTGTGTGCATGCCCGCTTCCAGAAAATCATACTCGTAGTATACAGTAAGAAGAAAATGTTGCTACCCCAGCCATAGAGCCTCGTCTCCACGGAACAATGGTGATGCCGCTACAGCGAGTGATCTGAGTACGAGCAGTGTTGCCATTGCGCAGGAGAGCGGTACTGCTGGTACATCGCTTCAACCCAGCAAATCACCCAACTGATCCACATAAGCACTAGGAACCACCTGTGCACCCTCATCCAAGAACTCCTCCTTCTTGCTCACCCCCGTCAGCACACACAACGTCCCACCGAGCTTGCCCTCAATACCAAATTGGATATCAGTATTGAGCCTATCTCCAATCATACAGGCCTTCTTCCGATCGAACTGGAACTTGCCCTCAATAGCATCCATCATCGCCTGGCTCGGCTTGCCCAGCGCCAACGGCTGCTTGCCTGTAGCAGTGATAAGCGGCGCCGTCGTCGCACCTGCGCCAGGGAATAGAGACCCAGCGCTCGGCAGTGAGGAGTCGATGTTCGTGGCTAGGAACTTTGCTCCGCGATTGAGGTATGCCATGCCGAGCGAGTACTTGAGGTAGCTTGGGTGGAAGTCAAGGCCAGTAAGGACGACGCCGACTTCATCGTCTAAAGCGCTGCCGTTGGCGATGCTGGTGTAGTCTTCGGGAGTAATATCGCGCAGTAGCGACTTGTCTGTGCCGCCGCAGTAACGGACGTTCTCGGACTGGAGTTCTTGCTCTACGCCGGTCTCTCCAAGGACGTAGACTTTGTTCTTGGGAGGCTGGAGTTTGAGGATGCGGGAGATGTAGATTGCTGCGCTGTAGCTTGAGCCGAAGACTTCTTCCTGCAAAGTGTCAGCAGAGTTGAATGGCATTGCGCAGCAGAGAGACATACCTCCTGAGCAGTAATGCCCATCTTATCGAACTTCTTCTTGTAATCGGCCCGAGATTTCGTGCTGTTGTTCGTGACGAAGACGAGCTGCTTGCCTTTGCTTCGCAGCATATCGATCGTCTCTGGTATACGCGGGAACAGAGTGTCCCCAGACCATAGCACGCCTGGTAGTTGGGACCTGTCAATCGTAGGCTCACCAGAAGCCTGGGAAAGCATGGCTATGAGATTTAGGATACATACCATCGCAATCGAACAAAAACACCTACAAAAGCTCAGTACACTTACCTGTGCCATTTTCTACAGGGAAGCAAGCATACATCAAACTTATCTATGAACTCATCTATACCAGCTTTATCGCCGGTCAGGTACTTCGGGACACTCATCTTGTTGGCGATGGAACGTGATCTGAATGGATATCGCCTGCCGAAGACCGCCGAATAGGTAGTGGTAGCTTGCCGTAACCAAGGGTCTTACGGAGCCGATTTGTGTAGAGAACGGAGCATGCAAGGTCGACTACCGGTGCATGGTGGTACAGGTGAAGTGAAGTCAAGATCTGCCCGGACCGTTTGACGCCGAAGTCGGCTCTGGAGCAACTGGGAAAGTCAAGCCTCGATTGACGAACGAGGGACGAGAGACTGGAAATATCATATAGAGAGCTCTGGGAGAACCAACGCGTGATCCATTCTGTACACTGAATCCACCTCACTCCAGTGCCGTCCAGCAACGCTAATGCTCATGCCCCCACCAAGGTATCGATATGCCATTACCAATGCATGCCTGTCCCGAACACCGCGCTTCCAGAAAATACATAGACAGCAAGATTCATCAGTCATCAAGATCCACTCCCAAGCGACACCACATCACCGCTTCCACCTAGCGAATGACACCCCACTCGCCCACAATACCTCCTCGACCGCCCTTCTCCCGCTTGCTAAAGCAGTCCCAGAACCGGAGTGTCTCGTCGCCCGCACCTGTGACAATGGTCTCGCCTTTGGGATCCATGCTCAGGTACAGCACGCGGAAGGTGTGGCCGGTCAAGCTGACGACTTGCTGCATGGAGGGGTACTTCCAGATGTTGATGGCGTGCTGGGAGTAGCCGTGCGTACTGACGATTTCTGACGTCTGTGTCGAGAACAACAGATTGCAGACTTGGCTGCCAGTGTCGAAAGAGCGGATGAGGTGAGGGCTGGGTTCGTCTCCGACAGCCAGAGCGGTCGAGGAGAGGCCTAAGCCATTGTTCGTCTGCTTCGGAAGGAGATTCACTGGCAGGCCGTTCACGCCCACAGGTTCGTCTTCGGACAAGGTGTTCCAGAACTTGATGCATCGATCTGCTGTGCCGCCTCCAGACGCCAGTAGGCCTCGCTGGTGCGGACTCCACGCTATCGCCTTGACAGCAGCTTTATGGCCACCCTCTTCTTCGCCCCATCTGTGCTGCCATCGCTCTTCAAATTGGTCCCAGACGAAGATTTTGTTGTCGTTACCGCCGCTGGCGAGCTGCTGGCTGTCGGAGTTCCACTTAAGACCACAGACTTCCTGTTTGTGTCCAACAAGCTTGCGAAAGTAGTGTTGCTGCGTTCGCACGTCGCGGTGGAGAATGGTTCGATCGCGAGAGCCTGATGATAGGACGTGCGCGTTCCAAGCCAGAGAGCTGATTCGGTTGGTGTGTCCTGTCATGGTCCTGACCTTACGCTCAGTGTTGGTGTCGTAGATATACAGGTAGCCTTTATTCGAGCCAATGGCCAGGTTGAAACCTCGCTGTATCCAGCCCACACTTGTGACTTTGTCGCCTTCGAGCTTGCACAGCAGCTTCACTTGGCCCGTCTCCCGTGACCAGAGGTATACGCTGTCATCCAGCCCCACTGCGAGGATATCGTTGGGGCCCCAGTCCACCAGGTTTAGGTAAAAGTCGTCCTGCAAGTCTGGCGCATCCAGTACCTTGTATGGGACTTTGCTCACTGCTCTTGGTGTCTTCCGAGGTGACAAAAGCATTGTTTGAGAAGAGTGTTTCACGGGCGAAAGACTGTATATCTCCGATCGTGCATTTATGTTCGGTCCTCGCTCGCTTCTCGAGGTCGATCGGGGTGTGAGTGATTGCGTTGGGTTCGCGCCGTAGGAGAAGAGGTTCTTGTGGGGTGTGGATGGTGTCAGACTTGGCCCTGCTTGTATCGACCCATTAGCGGGAGGTGTCTTAGACCTCGGTCCTGGCCCTCCCGGCCCTTCATGCGACTGTGGTATGGCTTGCGGGACCTCGTTGTCGAACATTTCGGAGCGTAAGAGACTCGAATATGTCCGGTTCGCATCTCTCCGTTGGAAGTTCAGCTCGCTCGAGTGGACCTTCTTGTGGCCTTTTGACGGTGTCGCAGGTGAGCCGTCCTCATGCAGCAGGTTGTAGCTCGCATGTAAATCCTGGCCTGAGCGATTGGGTATGAACCTGTCGCTGCCTCCACCGCCGCCATTCTGCACCTTCTGTCGCTTCCTACTCGGGCTGCTGCCAGTGGGTGTGATGGACCGTGCCGCTGATGTGTCCTCCACCTGCTGTAGTGCTTTGTTCAAAGCTGCCACTGAGACTGGCCGGCTTGCACTCCGTTCACTGTGTTGTCGCTTTCCCGTGATCGTCGGGGGAGTTTTGCTTCGAGGTGGTGATAATGGAAGGGGTGTGGGTGCTTCTTCTGTGTCCATGGTTGGTGATTGTTCCATTGGAGCGAATCGTAGCCGATGAGCGTGCTCGTGCGATTGTGTATACGTGGTAGGAATACGAAGCGAGTGCTGCAGCTCCTCGCATCGCCGAATAATGCCACTAGTGAATGGATACCTCTCGGTGAAGTGTCGGTGGAATGTGTTGACTGCCCGTGTTTGTGCTCGATGTGTCGTTGCCGTGTGAAACTCGCAGGAGACGGCTAGATCCGCGCCGTTTTCGCCGGAAATGACAGGTCGACTCCTTGATATCTATCTCGACTCTCGACTCTCCCGACTGAGATGTCTCGCAGTAGAGAGATGAAGACAGCAAAAGGTACGACGGTCTCACGTGAGTCTTGTTGATGCGCGGTCTCATTCATGCGACCGAACACGCCATCACGAATCTGGTCGAGAGGTCAACAAAGGGTCTTGCGGACGTCACAATACCAATGAGGTACAACACAAAACTACAAAGCTACTGCAGTGGCTTGGGATGCCGGAAGACGCGTGCGATACATGTCGGCGCCAGAAGATCCAGAAGACTCGCCGTTGAAGGCTTCATAGGCTGAGCATGTCTCCGCGCTTCGGGCTGTGTTTCAGATCTGGATCTTGAACAGGAAATCTCGCGTATATCGAGGCTTGCGTTCAGCATCAGACTACAGCACGATAGCACGACGATGCAACTGTCAATACACGCATTGACAAGGACCTCGTACTAAGCCGAAATCTGCATGCTTTTATGCCTGCATGCACATGATTCTTGGCAAAAATAGCGAGAGCCTCGATATATGCTACGAATCCGTTCGTCGTCCCACCAGGGCATGCGATTGAACATTTTCCTGCATATCATGAATACCTGGCTGCAATATCGCTGATAAAGCTTCCCCAATCTGAGTCTTGGAGCTTCTCCAACGTGGCTTACTACACTCCGAGTTAGGAAGCTCCATCATAGGATGTTGCCTCATCCTTTACCAATATCACTACGCTTGTAATCGAGCCTCCACGCGGGAAACTTCTCAACCAGACAGCATGTAGCTAACGTATCAACGATGATGGATGCGTTGAGCTGCCAGGAGTACATATATGCGGCTTGGCCACCTTTGGTCCTGAAGTCAACTTGATCTTGTCCCCGGCGAGCCAACTCTTCTCCCACCTCTCCAGCTTAATCAACCATGACAGACACACGACCCTTAAGCCTAATAACAGGCGGCTCAGGCTACATCGGCGCCCACACCGTCGACAACTTCCTCCGCCATGGCTACTGCGTCCGCCTCACCGGCCGCAGCTCCTCGTGCAAGCAAATGCTCGCCACCCACCACCACTACCGTGACGTGATCGAAACAGTGATCGTACCCGACATCACCACACCAGGGGCCTTCGACTCCGCCGTCCAGGGAGTCGACGGCGTTATTCACCTCGCCTCCCCCTTCTTCCACAACTTTAAAGATGTCGAGAAGGAAATGCTTCTGCCAGCAATCAACGGCACCACGGAGATCCTGAAGAGCGTGGCGAACCACGCTCCAAAGGTCAAGCGAGTGGTGATGACGTCTTCGATCGCTGCGATTGCGGATTTTAGCAAGGGTTTGTGGCCTGGGCATGTGTACGAGGAGTCTCAATGGAGTCCGGTGACGCTCGAATCCGCCAAGCAGAATCCGTCTTCTGCTTATGCGTATGTCGTGATGATTAGCTAATCGATTACACAATTTGCTGACAAGTTAACAGTGGCAGTCAGAAGCTAGCAGAGAAAGCAGCGTGGAGTTTCGTCGAAACCGAGGACGTGAAATTCTCCCTTGCCACGATTTGTCCAATGATGGTATACGGTCCGCACCACCCTGGCTCTGTCTCCCTCTCGCATCTTCCTACGTCAATGACAGACATCTACAAGCTCATGGATGGATCGCTCTCCGAGGCTCCTACAACTTTCCTGCCCGTCTACGTCGATGTTCGGGACGTTGCCGAAGCACACAGATTGGCCTACGAAACGATAGAGCCCGGCAGATTCGCAGTCTCTGGTGGGAACTTCACGAAAGGCGAAGTCTGCAAACTACTCCGGAATGCCAACCTGGGTCTCGAGGATCGTGTGCCTTGGAAGGGACTGGATGCGGAAGACGACTTAGAGTCGTATACTGTTGACACTTCGAAGGCTGAGGAGGTTCTTGGTCTGAAGTTTCGGTCTTTTGAGGACACGATGTTGGATATGGCTAAGGCGTTCCTTGCGCTGGAGAAGAGGAGAAGCTCTGATGTCGTAACCTGTAGTCGCACCTTTCACAGCTCCCATGATAGTACGTTCAACTGTTTCTTTGCTCCGTTCTTCTGCTGGGGCTCAGCAAAGGCGCCTCCTGGCCGAAGGTTCTTGAACGCGTTCGCGAATTCTCCAAACCCACCCGTGTTGTCTCGAGGAACCTCTCCTCGCGGCTTGTTGTGTTGCTGCCGGGGTGGCTGCAACGGGGTGGCTTTCGCGAGTGCTCTTGGTGGAAGCTCAGTCCCGCTGTCTAAGCCGGTGTCGGTCGCTGGCGATCTGAGTGTCGACTGATCGCGCAATCGGCTAGATGAGATGCTGGTGCGTTCTGGATCCGTCATAGTCGCACCATTCCTCTCATCCCATGGTAGCTTTCTGCCTGACGAGGGCGTGGAAGCACAGCTTGTAGCGCCACCATTCGTGGGCTGCTGAGCGTACTTTGCGAACACGGAAGGCTGCTTTGTAGTTCTCGAAGTGCTCGTAGCTTCTCTCATTAGTCGAACCGCACTCATCTCCTGGTGATCTGCTGTGCGATCGAGTGAGAATCCAGCTTGTGATGAAGATCTTCCGAAGAGCTGTGCTGCGTCCGGATCAGCTACTGGCGTTGCGATATGCTTCGGAAACGTTGTGCCTACATTCGATCGCATTGCTAAGCCGATAAAGCCGGCGTTGTTGGGACTGGTTTCTGGAAAGACATCCGCGATTGCTTCTGAGAAATCAGAAGGTCTCACCGCGTCGTCGGGTCGAACCTTTTTATAGGCGTTGTATACTTGTGAGAAATTGAAAGGATGTTGGCGCGAGAGTACGTAGTTCTGCTTCAGCCTTGAGAACGTCTTAGCGAACATGAAGATCGAGGTTGCAGAGGGCGGTGGTTCTGGACTCACCAATCTTGTCGACGCGCCTGGGCGAAATGTTCCCGTCGTTTCTGCCTGTGCACCATGCTCGGGTCCTGCTCAAGTGTGCGTGGTACACTCACGTCGATGTCGTCGTCAAGGATGACGATCGGTGTGTTGGAAGGGGTAGTCTTTACAGTTGCCTCCTGCTGAGCATTGACTGGAGTGTGTCGATGTTGCGCGGGCGACATTACTGCTCTCTCGGACGAGTGGGCGGAAGGTTTGGGAACGCGCTGCTTCTGTCGAGGCGGGACGGCAGCCTCAATTTTGGTCTCAGGTGTGCCATCGAGCTGTGTTACGTTACTGGGTCTCCCCTTCGGAGCCGTAGTTGCAACAACGGAAATACCTGAGCGAGCAAGTATTTCCGCAGCTCTGTAGTCGCTAGCGGTTTCACCGGGTATTTTCAGGCCTTGCGGTAGTGGAGGTTTTGGAGGCAGGCTGTGGTTTGTCGAACTGTCATTCGTCGCTCGGCTGCTTGCTGAAACTGACGGCGAGGCTACGGCCGAATGTTTTCGAGAAGAGCCATGGTCGGGGGTAGCTGGTCCGTGCGGTCTAGAAGGTAAACGGTGGCCAGTGGATGTGTTCTGTGGCGGCTGGATATTTCTTGCGACTGACGGCGGAACTGCGGCAGGAAGCTTTCGAAACGAGCCATTGTCGGGTGTAGCTGACCCGTGGGCCCTGGAGGGTAGCCGCTGACCCGTGGGAGTACTCTGTGATGGCTGACTATTCCTTGCGACCGATGGTGAAGCTGCAGCAGAGTTGTTTCTAGACGAACGAGAACCAGGACTCATGTTGACTTGCCTGATGGCTTCGGGATTGGCCTTGAGCAATTCCACTATTCGTTCTTGGATTAGCTTCGGCGGTCGCGTGAGCCCATGCTTCGTCGACATTTCTTGCAACGGAACTTCATTCTGGTAGCCCCAAAGAATAAGCCGATCATCTTCCGCAGTCCAACCTGACGAGCTCCGTGGCCTCTGACTGCCAGTCGATCCAGGCACACCGTCAGGTGAGCGGTCTGTTGTCCTTTGGACGATTGTCGTTTCCGGGACGAGTTTGTACGAGCTTGCTAGGGCGGGTGATGGGGTGGCTAGTTTCATGCCAGAGCTGTTATGTGGCGACTCTATTCTCCGGCGATCGACTACTGGCGAAGCCTGACTATTGCTGTTCATGGTGCTGTCAGGCGGTAGCATCGCCTGGCGCTGTGTCGGACTTTTGTCCCAGCCTGATAGCGGCACATCCTCGTCCTCATCCTCGGAATCTGACACCACACTCGACTCGGACGAGGTGCTCTCACTATCATCGTTTTGGTCTTCAACGTTGTCATTCCCAGGCGCTACCTTGTGAGAAGCGTGTCCATTCAATAGGTTCTGCTGCTTGAGTGCAGCGGAGGCTTCCGCATTCCATCGTTCAAGTAACTTGATAGGCACATTAGGATGCGGCAACTTCTTGCCTGGCAGTGGAGGCCACCAAGATGACTCCTGTTCAAGGAGTTTCCGTTGGTCCTGGGGGATAGGCCGGCGGTGGTGTTGCCGATGGCTTGACTGTTGATTGTGTGTCAATTCTTGGTGAGACGACGCTGACTTGTTCTGTGGCGACGAATGCACTGGATCTTTGCTTGCTGGATGCCCATTTACCACAGTAGAAGCGGGCTCGGGTGCAGGATCTGGCTCTGTCTGGCTCGCCACTAGTGGCGGAGACGCCAAAAGGACACCCGTTTCGGGCTGCGTCACCTGCCGGACGGGTGACTGCAACCTTGGCGATCTTGCAGCTGACACCGGTGGTGGAGGTGGGTCCTTAGCTGAACCCTTGAGTAGACTGAGCATATGCATCGTCTTAGGGTCCACCGCCACCAGCTGTTGCTTCGGTCGAGATGGGCGACTAGTCGGAGATTGGAAGTTGGCAGCCTGAGGTCCTTGCAGGTTTACGCCACTCTCCATCTCGAGGCCATCACTAGACAGGCTGGGTCTTTTGACTTTAGAAGCCGAGATCTGAGTTGCAACAATGCTAGATGCGCCCTGGGTAGGTGCTAATGGCCGTGCAGACGACGGTTGAGACGCGCGTACAGGCGTCTGAAATGGCGGTTCGTTAGGCCGACGACGTTTGCGAATCGGTTCATCAGAAGCTTGTGCCCCAGCTGTGGCATCATCGGATGTAAGGTCGAAGGGCACATACGCTGAGCCTTCGTTGAGCGCATACTGTCGGTTCAGAATCTCGGTGAGGTCGGTGTTCACTATGGAACGTACAGTCTCCAGATCTTCGATTGCTTTCGTGCTCTTGTGCAGTCTGCGAAGGTGATGTTGGTACTCAATGGCATCGACTTTCAGATGAATGAACCCCGTAGGCGGCCCCAGAGGTGTCCCAACGACAATGACTTTGGCGATGGCTACTACATCCCCATTCGTGTCTTCGCTGAGTTTTTCTTCGATTTCAGCCTCGAGTGCTGCAACAGCAGGCCGAGACAGAAAAGCTTTCACGTGCGTGAAGCCATCAGAAAGAAGCACAGTCGCAGGTTGCTCATGTGAAAGTACCTCGAGGATCTGGACGTCAGTATTCGGTGGTAAGTGCGAGGTCTCTGCTACGCTGTAAAAGTTGCTGCCGTCGCTGTTGAAGCGATCGCCTGTCTTGGGTTTCTTTGGCTTATTTTGTGTGGCGCGCTGCCAATCAACGACCGCTCGGAGTTCTTGTTCAATGAACCGGCCGAGCCAGTCTACTGGTGGAGCCATACTGTGTTGATGTATAGTCGGACATGAGCATATTAGCAGAGGTGGAATGTCCGTGGTGGGAGTTTAGACGCGACCACACCACGTCCGACGTGAGGTCTTAGAGCTCTGATTAGGCTCAAACCTTGAATTTAAGCTTGTTTGATAGCCGACGTCCAGCTCGCTCACAATCGCTACTGTGGTATATTTAATGGCCACAGACAAGATATCCATCAAGTCGATGAGTAGGAGCTGGCCCCAGCAAGTGTGAGAGATACCCAGCCGTACTTCCGGTCGAAGGGACTACCACGTTACTTTGGGACATCGAAAAGGCGCACGAATATCCTTTGGATGACATACAGTTGTGCTGGTCTGCCCACCATAGCATATACCATGCCATATCTGGACCGAGCATGCACAGCAGATCGCGTTCTATAGTGGTAGGTAATGGCACCACAACCGCCATCCCCGTCGGCGTCATCTACGCTACTACCATTCCTCGGCGGTAGCGCCAACAGACCTCGACGTGGCTCTCTAGCCCCTATCCAGTCCACCAAGGGCGAAATCGATAAGGGTGTGTTGTCACAGGCACTCGATGATATTCATTCAACGGCGTCCAAGTCAGAAGTGCTGACATCGTTTCACGACTACGATGGAGGGCCTGTGTCTAAGGGCGGGGCGAAAGAGCTGGTCACCAGTGGCGTGAGCGGAGTCTCAGGACTTTATGATAAGTTGAAGCGTGGACTAGGGGGTGGAGCGGCAGCAGAGGGAAGGACGGCGAAGGATGGAGCTGCAAAGGCACGGCCGAAGACGAGTGCGAGCAGAGATAGTGTTGATGTTGAGAGCATACAGAGTAATGCATCTGGTGGGAAGGCGGTAGGGCTTGGGTTGCACGGAGACTCGGCAAGCGTGATATCAAATCCCAGTGCTGCACCCTCGCCGATGCTAGCTAGTCCAGCCGGCACTGGTGGATCACGGGAGCGGACTGGGCACTCGCTAGACTTGCAGAGCGAGAGAGGCTATGCACGTCCAACTCAGATCGAGCAGCGTATTGGCGATGATGTATTTGAGCAGAGGTCCAGCAGTCAGACCACCGCTCAGTCATCTCGGAATGTGCTGGCTCATAGCGATGTAGAACGAGCGAGGAGCGCACTGCAAGACGAAGATCAGAGTACGGCAGCAAGTCAGGCACTAGCGCGCGTGTTATCGCATCACGGCGCTTCCAATGGCGATATCGCGAAGCTCTCTCTTAGCACTGGTGTTGGTAGTAAGGACCAGGCAGGTCTCAGTGGCCTGGACCAAGAGCCACCTTCATTACGGTCCCCACCCGGAGTTACCATCCAGCGTGTGCAGAGCTCACTCAGTCCGATCACAGCGACTCAGTCTCGAGTCACTAATGCTGAGCGACCACCTCTCCCACGGATCGGCGCCCCTCACCTTCCAGGCTACGAACCGTCAAGAGCCTCGTCGACAGATGGTCAAAGCAGCTCGACTACTACTGCTAATGGAGCCAAGCGGCGGAACCTAGACCCATCACCGAATATCAACACCGCTTTGCAACGACGACGGACCGACATGCGACCGCCACCTGTTCCACGGCAACACGGCGAAGCACAATCTCAACTTCCCACTCATCTTCGTCGCAGAGTAATCAGTAAGGCTTTTTGGATGAAGGATGAGAACGCCAAAGACTGCTTCTATTGCGGCCAACCGTTTTCGACATTCAGGCGCAAACATCACTGTCGCACGTGTGGACAAATCTTCGATGCCAAATGCACATCTCTTGTGGCGGGAAGGCCTTTCGGTCAGCCAGGGACAATCAGATTGTGCAGACCTTGCGAATCGATGATTTACGGTGGCAGCGACGACGACAGTACGGTATTCTCTGACGACGGAGCAAGCGTTTTCGAGAGAAGTCCAATGGTCGGCAGGCGGTCCTTCGGCGACGACGACGACGACTTGCACGGGAAGATGGATGGGCTCGATGACCGCTATGGAGATGAAGTCACTACGCCTTCTATCGGTATCCCGGTAAACAGAAGAAACAGAGAGAGCAAGCGAAGGAGTGCCGTGATTGAGTTTGATGCTGCCCCGCTGTCCGCAATGGCTCGTCCGGCATCGTCGCACTCCCTCATGTCACTTGCACGGCGGCCACGATCTTCTAGCCACAAACGCTTCCACTCCCGGCATCAGGTAGTTCGTGGGCTGCGCACTCCCGGAGATGAGCGTGTACCATTCCAGCCGAGATCTATCGGCGAGCATGAGCAGACAGGCACCCTGCCAGCCTTTCATAACGACAACGTTATTGACCCAGATCTGGCGGCCTTCCTATCTGACGATGGGAGTGACGATGAAGAACCACAAAGCTCGATATTTGCAACCATTGACGGTAGTAGTCACGGATCCTTGGGTGACCGAGACCGTCACAGCTACTCCTCTGCCCCTTTCATTTCAGCGGCGAAGAAAGGACGGTCAAGACTGGGCACGGCATCTGGTTCTCGAGCTGTTGGAATGGTAAGAGAGGACGAGGCTGTGGCTCAAGCAACGAAACACCTGCCAAAACTGAGTAGAAACCGCAATCCCAGTATCGGAAGCATGTCTTTCAGCAAGCCTTCCCCACGGAGAAGCAAGAGCCAGCATCTCAATGTGCATATATCTAGGAGCAATCTTGCTGAGCCTGGTTACGTTGATGAGCCGCACCAAGTATCTCCTTCGACGGGTCGTCCTCACAAGATTGGAACTAAACTGATCAGGAGTTCCGCCATGCGTGGAAGAGATGCTCCGCCTGTCGAGCTCAACAGCGCCAGTCTGGATCATGTACGTCGTCTGCTGGGCCAGCTACTTGAAGACCACGGCATTCCTGGCCCAAAGGCTTGGGAGAGGGCTCTTATGCCAATCTTACTACAGTGTACAGACGACGTGGAGCCCAACGTTCAGCTGGGAGATGACATGGATATCCGGCATTACATCAAACTAAAGAAGGTGCCTGGCGGTCGACCTGGTGATACATCTTACATCTCTGGCGTGGTGTTCAGCAAGAACGTTGCGCTGAAGAGTATGGCGAGAAGCACAACGTTTCCCAGGATCGCTATCGTCACGTTCGCGATCGAATATGCTCGACATCAGGCTCACTTCATGAGTTTGGAGCCGGTTATCGCGCAGGAACAGGAGTATCTGCGAAATCTAGTTGGCAGGATTGCGGCGCTAAAACCGAGTGTACTCCTAGTACAGCGGAACGTCTCTGGTCTGGCTATTGATCTGCTGGAGAAGGCCGGTATCACCGTTGCTTACAACATCAAAGATTCCGTTCTTGCGGCTGTGGCTCGAATGACGCAGACCACTATGATTAAGTCTGTGGACAAGCTGGCGATCGATCCTTCTCACCTCGGGCAATGCGAGAGCTTCGAGATCAAGACATTCGTACACGACGGAGCACGAAAGACTTACATCTACCTTTCCGGGTGCCAACCAGATCTCGGGTGCACGATCGTGCTACGTGGCGCGGACACCAAACTGCTACGCAGGATCAAGCGGATCACTGAGTTTATGGCTTACGTGGCGTACAACCTCAAACTGGAGACAAACCTGCTAAGAGACGAGTTCGTTTCCATCCCCACCACCACCGGTGATCAGCTCGAAGCACCCGATGCTCCTCGTCTGGTGAAGGAGAATAGTGGCCAAATGGAAATCGGCATGGGCTTTGACCATGGGGAAAGTCTGCTCGACCCCAGTATTCAGCACATGACTGGCAACCAGCCATCGAAGTACGAGCTTATGGAAAAGGAGTGCAGGTCGAAGATTTTGTCCGCCAGTCCGTTCGTAATCTTCATGCAACCATACATGCTCACACAACTGCGGGACTCCGAGCGGAGATTGTCGGCCTACAAACAGTTGAGAGACCAATACGCTGCTGCAGACGAAGCCGGAGACGAGGACGAGAAGTCTGCCGATGACAAGTTTGAGATCGTGAAGCCCGAGATGGTGCACGTCCCACCGTCAAAGGATCAACCGAAAGCTGTGAGAGAGTATCTGCATGCGGTCCATCAAGTGCAATACGACAAAACTATGCACACGTACGAGACGCAACGCAAGTTGATGGAGAGTTTCACAAGTGGCGCGAGTAACCCGTTTGACCCGTTCTCCCACCAGGTCATCATCGTGTTGCACTCGACGGTGTCGACCATCAACTCCGCACCATGCATAGGGCCAGAGCAGCTAGGTCTGGGGTTCTATGCCGGCTACAATCACGTTGAGCCGCACTTTGAGGAGGACTGCACACTCGGGCAGTATGTCGAAGATCTGTGCATATCAGCTGGCACCAAATGCAAAGAGTGCGACAAGAAGATGTACGATCACTACCGTCAATACGTTCATGGCTATGGCCAACTATCTGTCTCCGTCTCTCGTCAACCGGCAAGACTGAGGGGCTATGAGAAGACGATACTCATGTGGTCTACTTGCCGAGTCTGCAAGCACGAAACGGAAGTTGTACCGATGAGTGACAGCACCTGGAAGTATTCATTTGCGAAATACCTCGAGCTCAGCTTCTGGAGCTCTCCACTACATCCACAGGCGGACATCTGTGGACACGACATTCACAAAGACTTCTTGCGCTGCTTTGGTTTCGAAGATCTGGCGGTCAGAGTACGGTATGACTCCATCGACATCTACGACGTGGTTGTGCCTCGAAGCACAATTACGTGGAAAGTGGAGAGTGACTTGACTGTGAAGAATGAACAGTACTCGCACTTCGTTGCGAGGCTCAAGGCATTCACAGACTCGGTCATCAGGCGCCTTGACTCAATCAACGTCGACACACTGGACGAGAAGAAGTCGATTGAAGCGACGGACTATTTGGCCGAGTTGCGGGATCGCGCTGAGGCGGACTCGAGAGAGCTATTGCATAAGCTGCAGCAGAAGTATGCGATGTCCAGATACTATGAGCTAATCCCGTTGAACCGAGCACTGCGATTCATGGAGGAGAAAGCGTTGAGCTGGGATGATGTCTTCAACGACTTTGAAAGAGATTACTTCCCATCTGAGACCGATATTCGGAAACTTGCAACACTGCAGCTCAAGAATATGTTCTTGGAGTCTCAGCCTGCTCCAAGTACTGTGGCTAGCGACGCAAGCGATGATGAAGATGGCACGGAATTGCAGCAAGTCCAGACTCGTATCAAGAGTCCTTCGCCACCTTCTGAACAGGAGCTACATTCGGAGAAGGCGCATGATGTTCTGTCCTCGACCGTGGACCGACATCGTGGTTCCATCGCAGATATTGGTGATGTCTCCGCTCTTATCAAGGATGAGTCGCAAGGAGCGCTGGGTAGCAGTCTGGCCAGGCATGTCTCTCCTCGCGAGGAACAGGAGCAGGTTGTTCAGCGGGATGAAGTTAAGCACTTAGATCTCGCTGTACCTGCAGACACCCCCGAGGACACCGCGGCTGTCCAACAGACAAGTTCCGGTGAGCATTCGAAGCAGACTAGTCGACCAGCAACCAGGGATGGCCAGGTAGATGGAGAACCTTTTGCTACGCAGACCAAGCCGATAGGATCAGGCCTGCTGGAGCGCATTGAACAGATACGCAGCAATCGCGTCTCCATGACTGGTGAGCAGGAAGCAGCCGAGACCAAGATTCCTCGCCTCGCAGATCTGAGGAAGCGCGATGCGAGCCCTCAACCGTCAGCACCTCCGCCATTACTCCGTGCCCAGTCCTCGCCACCCTCACCGCTGCACACACCGAATCGAAGTATTGATTTGACTCTCAATCAAACTCTCGAACACACGTCCAAGGGTCCTGCAGACCAAGACAACAATCCAATGGAGAAACGACTCGGCGAGAAGCTGGGTGTTGGTCGACTCGCAAGCAAAGTTGGCAGGCTGGCACCATCGCTTATTCCAAGATCAGTACCTTCGAAGGAAGATGCGAATGTTACCCGTGTGTCCGCGTTAGCGAAGCACTTCGAGCAAATGTCTCGTGAGTTCGAAAAAGAACGTCTCAAAGAAAGAAAGCAGAGAGCACTGCAAAGCCGACACGCCAGAGCAAATCCTTTAGCCAGCAGCCGGCCGGTTGTTGAGGTCTACAGGAATGCCACAGATGCTGTAGGCGAAAGAAGCACAGATCTCAGCGGAGACGATTCGACTGATAAAGACACGGCAACTGAACACCAACACTTCGCTGAGGTGGTTTTGCAAATGCAGCGGTCAAACCACGAGGAGCTGCCAGCAGAGCAGTCTAGACTAGAAGATGAGTCTACGCAACCTTCGGGACATAGGGAGGCGCATGACACGGATACTGAAGCCGAAGGCAGTGACACTGAATCTCAGCCCAATCGACCCCGAGATATCTCGGATCCATCATCGACTGTTATATCATCTGGACTTCTGTCACCAACCTCCGTACCTGACATTGAGTTTCATCCAGAGCTCTCAATACCGGAGCACAGAAAGAACGTATGGTTCAACTACCTGACCGAATTCTGGTCGAAGCGTTCGGCGTCTGGCTGGGCGCCCTTGGAATATCCGCTGCATGGCACTGAGCACGTTTTTGAGGACTCTGATATCATAGTCCGAGAGGACGAGCCGTCCTCAGTCATTGCGTTGTCTCTTGCATGTACGGACTACCAGAACAAGTTGCAGGAATTCCGCAGTCACCCGAAAAAGCCAACGGCTCAGCAGACCTCATCATACTTCCAATCCACCAGGAGCGCCTTGGAGGATGAGTCACAGCAACAGGCCATCGAAGCTTCCCTACTAAGCGATACAGGCACGCACATGAAGTACTCGTTCGCGCATGGCCAAGTCAAAGCTACATGCAAGATATTCTACGCCGAATCGTTCGACGCCCTCCGACGAAGGTGCGGCGTGGCCGATCGATTCGTGGAGTCAATGTCGCGATGTCTCAAGTTCGATTCGAAGGGAGGCAAGACGAAGTCGCTCTTTCTCAAGACCTTGGACGACCGTTTTATCATCAAGAGTTTACAGGAAGTTGAGCTCAAGGCATTCACAAAGTTCGCTCCGGACTACTTTGCCTTCATGAGCCATACACTCTTCCACGGTGTGCCGAGTGTGATTGCCAAGATGTTTGGGCTATTCCAGGTCTTCATCAAGAATCCAGCGACCGGCATGGAGTTCTCGTACTACCTGCTCGTGATGGAGAACCTATTCTACGAGCGCAATCCCAATCGACGTTTCGATCTGAAAGGCAGCATGCGCAACCGCAAGATCGAGAGCACCGGCCAGCCGGATGAAGTTTTGCTCGATGAGAACCTGGTCGAAACGATATTCGAATCTCCTCTTTTTGTGCGAGAGCATGCTCGTAAGCTTCTGCAAGCAAGTGTCTGGAACGACACGATGTGGCTATGCAAGCAGAACGTTATGGACTACAGCTTGATGGCTGGCTTCGACGACGAGCGGAAAGAGTTGATCGTTGGCATCATCGACTGCATCAGAACATATACCTGGGACAAGAAGCTGGAGTCTTGGATCAAGGATCGTGGCAAGAATAAGCCTACTATTACTTCCCCAAAGGATTACCGGAACAGGTTCAGGGTGAGTATGATGCAGTATGTTCTGCAGGTACGTCAAGTCCTGTCATGCGTTGCACGGTTGTTCTGTGTGCTAACCATTCGAAAAGGCGCCAAACTGCTGGCATCAGTTCCAAGCGCAGATGGCACCGCTGAAAACGCTGAAGGAGAGCGACACGCAGGACACGGATCGAGAGGCTGACGGGAAGAGAATCGAAGGTTAACAGCTGTCACCCCATGGGTATGTTGCTGCACGGTGACTGATGTGGTTGGTCGATAGGCCGCTGAACCCGACCCAATTTGTAGATACCAACCCAATCCTCAACAGTCCCTTCACCACCTTTCTCGAGTTGCATCATGGCCAGTTCATCGTTGCTTGTCTCTTTTTGGCGTTGTCTTTCCTTTCAAATATTCTATTATACCGATTGCTCCTCCCGCTGTCGGAGTCATCGCGCTCCAGCCACACTGCGCCACGCAAAGTCTGACTTGGAGGTTTCGCATCGAGCTCTTCCTTTCTCACACCATCAACGTCGTACACATCTGCTCGTGTATTCCAGCACGACCAACGACACCATGGCCGGCCACAACACCGGACAAGTCAACCAGCTCTTGGAGCAACCAGCAATACAACCACAATCCGCCACCCAACAAGGTGCAACACAACAAGCCGCCACCCAACAAGGTGCAAGTCAACAATCCTCCACCGCACCGGTGGAACCACCGTATGGTTATCGTCTCCACGGTTGGAGAACACAATACCCGGGTCAAGACACATTACGTTGTTCCCCCGACATCTATTACAATGAGTCTTCGAGAGTGCCGACGTGGGGCGGGAGCTTTAGTGCGACCGACCGCTCGTTACTCACACAGGTCAAGGCCAAGAGGGAGGCCGAAAAAGCCCGAGAGAGGTCGTCAACGACCGGCGGCTATTTCTTCGGAGAGCCGGCCGTTCGCCAATCTCAAAACCAATCGAGGCGCAGAGGCAGAGGCAGAGGTAGAGGCGGAAACGACTCTGGCAGAGACTCCAATCAAGCTCACCGAGGTGGCAACGACTCTTTCAGCGGCCAGAGTAGAGGGGCAGGCTTCAGCCAGTTCAAAGACGTCAGTGTGCCAAACAACTCGAGCGCCACGAGGTGGCAAAACAGCATGGTACCTGGTCGGCCTATGGCGATCGAGCAGAAATCCATCAGGCCAACCCCAGCAGCAGCACCGATACCAGCGACGGCGCTGCCCTGGACTCCATCACCAATGCAGGTGCCATCTATGATGTCGACGACGTTACCGTTTTCCACGTACACACACCGGTGGTATCGCCACTAATATCGCCACCGCTACCACGCTCTGTACCGCCGTCTGCAGCCTCGCTGGCGTCAACACAATCACGGCCGACGCAGCTTATGGGCTCGTTGCAGTCGCGACCCCGAATCCACCGCAGCACTTCCATCGGATGATGGAGAAGACATACTGCATACAGTGGTAGGTTTGCTCTCTTTTCAACATACTCGTAATACTACGTGGTGTGTTCGTCGTGGTAAGTTGTCTCACTACGTGGTATGCCTGCCGTGGTTAATGGTCTTACTACGTGGTATGTCTGTCAGGGTGCGCGCTCTCACTACGCGGTAACTCGTTCGTGGTAAGTGCTCTTGCTACGCGGTGTTTCTGTAATGGTATCGATACGTCACGACTCCGTGGTAGGTCTTCTTACTACTAGCTGGAACAATCGTGGTAACACAGTTTCCTCTTGTGTGACAAGTCCTCTTACTCGCTGGGAGACTAGTTACTACCAGCCTGATGAATCATCCAGGGGGGGCGAGGTGGGTAATAGATCCAATCTGGAATGGAAGCAGTGTTGTCTTTCAACCTTTCTTCATCCTCAGACTGTCACGGTGTGATACCTCTTGTATTGACGAGAATAGCTAAGGAAGCTTAGTACTAGAAGGAAATCGCTTGGAGATACGCTTGAAGGGCCCGAGTCATGTATCTGCCTGAGGCCAGGAAGGGTGACTCGTGAGACTCGTGAACTCGTGACACAGACCATTGGCCCATTTGCAATCGCGCTAGTGAAAGGTCGCGTTTGCGTTTCGACAAACTGCGATATCTCCACCATGAGGGTACCTGGATTCTTATATCAAGGCGAGGATAGTCTCCATACGTACACGGACCTATAAGACAAACATGAAAGTGGCTCAGATGTTAACTTGAAAAGTGAATTTGTCTGATGCGGTATGGCAAGTCTAGCCTACTTTACCTCGCCGACAAGAAGGTCAGACACGAAAATCGGTGTCCTGCGACGTATGAGGCAAGCACAAAGTGTGCAGTACCATATTAAGTACTGGAAGAATTGATTGCTCGGACATTCATCGAAAGACTTAAGCGGCCCGGCCAGCTTCCATAATTTCGAACAAGGAACGATCACAACTGAGCAGAAAGGTAATACACACTACAGCTTACTAGTCGCCTCAACGGGCCAGCCAGCTATATAGTCCTCCACGTCCGTGATCAGATCTTGACCCCACACGATGTCTCCGTGCTGCGTCCACGCTTCTCCATCTTTCCGTCGGAATAGTCGATAGCTCGGCACGCCGCATATTCCAGTTTCTTTCGCTTCCTGCGTTCGAGCGCGAAGTTCAGCTTTGTACTTCGGATCGTTGGCTTGGCCAAGGACTTTGGCGCCATCATAGCCGGCTTCGTTGATGACTTGCTGGAGGACCTGATCATCTGCCATGTCCTTGTTCTGTTCCCAACACGCGCGGACTGCGATGTGGTCAGCAAAAGGTGTCGCCATGCTATCTGAACTGTCGACTTACAGAGAGATCTAATCAGCTCTGGCTTGACAAGTACTGCTCTCAGGACTGTAGGAGTTCGGATTGGAAAGATATCAGCCCAGTAGAATTCGATGTTTTTGTCTGGTCGCCCTTCCTGCTCGTTGACCGCATTCCACCACCGCACCCAGTCTCGGTGGTCCAGCTGGCTATACTTGCGTTTCTGCTCGGATATGGCAGCCATGGGAAGGTTTGGGGCACCGATCCTGAAGACGTCAGCTGTGTAAGAAATAGCAGCTGCTCCCAGACTCACTCGCGGAACAGTATACCTAGCAAAAAGGGCTTCATCTCGATGGAGAGTCTCTCACCAAATTGTCGTTGCAATCGCTGCAGCTGCGTCCACCCCAAGAATGCCCAAGGAGACGAAAAGTCGTACCAGAACTCCAGCTTCATCTCCTCGCCTGACGGTATGGGCCCTCTTACACATCTTGGTTCTAGGCTGCGCAGCGATTTTGGTATGCTAGAGAGCTGCCTTTCGTCCCCAGCAGCCAACAAGACGGCCTCAACGAATTGCATACGATCCTGACCCCAATATAGCCTGCCTTGTCGCCGCTGGCCTTGCCGATCTGTCCACATCTCATGCGGAACCCAGAATGCTGGGACACCAGGCGTGCCTCGCTCGACCGCATCAGCTGTAGCAGTCTCTAGACTCTTTCTTTGCGCGGGCCCTTCAACTCTTCTTCCCTGTAAAGCTTCTACCACATCTTCAGCATGTGCAATACCGGAGCTCCGAATGGCTTCCTCGAGTGTAACTTGCTCGCTCACGTCCTTGCGATCCACCCAATACGCCCGATACAGGGCGTGCGTGAGCTTTGCCCGGTCATCGTTCTTCAGGAAGTACAAAAGCCGCAGAGCAGCAGTGGTCTTGACAGGATGCCGGGGAGGCTCATTGTGTGGGATGCCGAGTCTCTTGAGGGTTCTTTGAAAGCCTTTGGAAGTCACTGCCTTCTTTGTGGGGTTGAAGACATCAGACGCAGAGCCGGCGGCACCTTGTGGTGCGTTTGTCGCCCGGTATATTGCTCCTAGTAGTACAGGGCGCCAGGCTATATGTGCTCCGGTCCTGGCAGCGAGAGCCTCGATGCTACAGAGTGTCCATCAGACCACGACTGCAGCCGCAGAGTTATATTCTCTTACCGTGACGAAGCGATATATGCGAATGGGCATGATATCTGTATGACATGAGTACACGCCTGCTTGACAGCTTCTAGTCAACTGACTTACATCATAGTAGAACTCTACTGTCAGTCTGTCCATCACTGCAAATGTCGTCGACTATAGATCCACACAATTCAGGTCTATTCTCCTCGAGCCCATCGTATGGACATTTGATACAAGTAGACGCTCCCAAAGACTGTACCCCACGTTTAACGACGGCTTCGCCTCGGCTCGGGAAGTCGATGCCGAGCTGGCCGATATGAGGACCTGCGTTCTAGTGTGAGCCGATCAGAGGTTCAAATAGATCATACATTGCTACAAGGATGTGAAAATTGACCGTCGATGGTCTTCATAAGCAGGCAGCGTTCCGTCCTCGCGCGCTCGAGAAGGGCCAGCCGGTGGACACTCGTCCGCCTGATAGACTGGCGGTAGCCTGGGGAGCATTCGAACCAACACCTCCTTTTTCAAATCTACAACTTGCTCCGCAACGACAAACTGGAGATCCAGCCGTATTCGATACGAACGGCTCAGCTTGGAGGTGTGGAAGGAGCTCGGGATGTCTGTGGCAAACGCATCAAATCGGAGTGTCTTGGTGAAGTCTTTCTCCTTGGTAAATTGTCCAGTTATGTCCTCCCTGCCTTCCACACTTCCGACGGTCGTCGAATTGTCGAGCCGAGGAGAGTCGACGCCTTTCTGGTTCGTCGCATAGAGCTCTGTGCGTGATATAAGAAATACTTTGCAAGTGCCCACGGTAATTTCTGGGATCTGGGTCGCCGTCGTTGCTTCCACGTCGGTCTGCACCCGAATCTCGATCTGAAAAGCCTGCCCAACCGCAATGGCAGTCGGTATCTTCGAGCAGGTCACGGTGAAAGCATACAGAGGCTTTGGAACGTTCCTTAGTACTGCCCTCGTCCGATCTATTAGCCCGTTGGGACGCTCTTGTTCCGGCAACAGGGCATAGCTCTGCACTCTCAGCACTTGTGCAACCTCACGACTCGTCAGACTATCGACGGAGCGACTAGCCTGCTCGTATTGTATGGTGATTGCCTGTGTCTCGTTCGCCACCTCAACGTCGATGCCGGGCATGGACGCCTCCACGTGGAGGCTGTATTCGATCGAGGCCATGCCCTGATGCTTTCCTGCCTGGCGTACTGCATCCGCTTGGAAGCGGGTGCTGAAGCTCGGTGGAAGTTGAGATAGACCTGTTGAGTGTGGGAAATGTGTCTCGAATGAAAGTTGCTGAGGGGCTTCCTTCGAAACGGCGCGGAAAGGCCCATCGAAAAGTTGATAGGTCTTACGAAACAGATCACACGTCTCATAGAACCAAATGTACGCGTGAGATGTGCGATTCTCCGCGACTTGAAGCGACATGCGGCCTCTCAAGACCACCGCCAGTTGGAGCGGCCCGAAAAGGAGTCCTTGGGATGGATTGGTGGCAAAAAACCGAAGAGAAACTGTACCTCTCACTGGGTCGTCCGGACTTTGAATCTCGTGGCGCGCGAGTGTGACGGTGACGCCTACCTTGCCGATGCGTGCCATGTCTCACTATATCGGTCATGGAGAAAGAGGAAGTGGTGGTGAAAGATATCGCCCAGGCCTGAATCGAGGGTCCGAGCGTCTGAAGTTGAGTAGGGCCAATAGGCGCTCGAGCCAAACTTTCTCCTGGTTTACATCTCCGTCCTGAAAACAATAGTGCACGGCACCATCTGCATCACGGGCGGTCTCGAGGCGGTTCATTCTGCCGACTCTGCAGTGCACCCGTTGAACGCTGACATAGCAGGCGCTGTAACAGCTGCTCTAAATTCCGTATCATCCGGCTCGCGCAGTGAAATGGCAGATAATATACACATAATAGGCGCTGAGGACGACAGCCAGCTGACACACTTCCAGCGGTCTTTTTGAGACGTATGCTGCATGCATCGGAGATAATCTTACCGACAGGTGGGCTCTTCGACGAGAATATGCAGACCTAATGGATACCTTCCAGGATGCAGACTTGGAGGCTGGAAAGCTGAGTAATTGAAATCGTGCCCTTGGTGCGTCGTCCAACCTCACGATACTATCCAAACGGAGACGGAGCCAAGGTGTCCCGACGATGCCCGCTATAAGACTTCACGCCTGATTTGCTGAGACGATGTATATTTCTTCAACTATTTCAGATACGGAACATCAAAACATCTTGATCAACACCAGAAGTATGGCACCGAACGCTCGAAACAACGTGCTGCTTGTTGGCGGCAGCTCAGGTACAAGCCATCGACTCGAGATCCATTGCTTAGTTGTTGACATCTGTGAGTACAGGGGTCGGTCTAGCAACAGCCAAGCTGGCATTGACAGCACTACCCGGAACAAACATCGTGCTTAGCTCGTCGAACAAGGAGAGATTGGAGAAGGCCGTGCAAGAGCTCAAGTCTGCTGCGCCTTCGGAAGAGTCGATCATTGACTTCGTTGTCGGAGACGTCTCGAACATCTCAACACAGTTCAACGATGTGGAAGCCATCCTGAAGGCAGCCAATTCCATATTCAACGGCAAGATCGACCACATCGTATGCTGAGGTCTTAATTTGACGACAGAAGAGTGCTGATGCTTGCCTCCAAGATATGGACGGCCGGCTCGTTCCCTCACCCTCCTCAAGGCGATGGACCGAAAGAGCCCAGCAATGACGACCTGCTCAGCGTCTCCACGACACGTCTTTTCGGTCCTCTTACGCTTACGCATCTGGGCAAGAAATACATGACCAACAGCCGAAAGTCTAGCATCACAACCTCCTCAGGTGTACTGGTGTACAGACCTCGTCCCGGCATCGCACGTGGGATAGGCTTGTTGGGTGGTCTAGACTCTGCAACTCGTGGGCTCGCAGTGGATCTTGCACCGATTAGAGCCAACTTTGTAGTCCTCGGACCCATCAAGACGCCACTTCTGGAGAAATTCGCGAGCAGCGAAGCAGCCATGAAGCATATGGCAGAAGGGTCACTGCTGAAGGCCGTCGGCGAGGCGGACGAGGCCGCGGAGGCTTATCTTGCAAGCATGAGGTGCAGCTACATGACTGGTTCTAGGATCGACTGTGACGGAGGAGCACTGTTGGTTTGAGATATGTATCGCTTTCTGACTTAAAAGCAATGCTCAGTTGTGCTCGGCAGTACGTTTCGTGCCGGTTGCTGGTGTCTACGATCTGCAATGGCTGTCTTGCGTCTGTTTTCGCACTTCCCACGGCTCCTTATTCTTGAGCCAATTCTCCATGGTAGGGTTGGGAATTTCGCCGGGTGTGAACAGACCTGAATGATCGTTAAGTCGGGGACTCACAAGATGATCTGCTCTGCTGGTTCCCACCTGCTTTCAGATTGGTTATCTCGGGTTGCTTATTCAGAGACCGGATCCAAAGCCCACAACCGCATTCGTCACACCAAGCTCTTTCCATCGAGTTCCCGCTGTCAGCTTGCATGGTGTGCGTTCGAGGCTTCGGGCTGTCTGAACGGATGTCCTCTGTCTTGACAAAGAGATGTGCGGAATGCCTTGGGAAGTCTGGTCAGATGGCTGGGATTACTGGATCGAGGAGAGAGGGCAATATTTACATGGCCCCTGCCCACCTTCTGCAATCAATACAATCTAATACATAATAAGCAGGTATTTTGCACCCGAGAAAGCTAGGCACTTACGACACAGGTTCATCTCGGTGGGTCGCGGTATGTCGTATACATGGCGCCCACAATTACAACGACCTGATATTCTGTCCGACATGGTGATTGTGAGGTCTCTTGAGCATTCAATCTGCCTCCTACCTAGTACCTGGTTCATATATCTCGGAGAGCGTGCGTTGCCCGCACGCAGATGACGTCGATCAGCGATCATGTAAACCTTCATAGTAACATTGCCTTGTGGTTTGTTCCTATCGTTGACTCGAGATAAGACAACAAATAGTAGAACTTGTATACTGTACAACAAGCGACTTATTCTGATATATCGAGTCGGGACAAGACAAGGCGTCACAAATCCACGCATTTGCCCGATTTGGCAGGAGTCGGTTTGCCTTCTTAGCATGACGATTAAGGTTCGATATGGCTTCTTGCTGCAGACATAAGACGACCGACCTTTTACGTCTGAAGCTGTGTATTGGATTGCACCTTTATGCTTCAATGATATTTTATCCGCATCTTCAAGGATCTACATCTCCGACCTCGGCTCTGCAATGCTTGCGCGCTACGAGCTCTCCTGAATTGAATTGTTCAAGATGCTCACCAATTCATCGGTTCAGCGAGCTGGATGAGATCCCGCTTTTCTGGAGAAATAAGAACCCGAGAACATGCCAACAACAATCACCCCTAGGGAGCTTCGACGGCATTGGATCGAAGGTCGCGAGATTGCACTCATCGATGTTCGAGAGGAAGGGCCATATGCCGAGAGCCATCCGCTGTGGGCTGTCAGCATACCGGTAAGTGAACTCGAGGAGAGACTATGGCCACTGGTCCCACGGCTGTCTGTACCAGTGGTGGTTTACGACAATGGTGAAGGCTATGTCGATCGTGCTCTCATGCGCATCGCAAGTCTTGGCTATGAGGATGTCAGGATTCTCGAGGGTGGCCTTCAAGCTTATGCGAGAGCAGGCGAGGTCTACCGCGATGTTAACTCTGCGTGCAAGGCGTTCGGCGAACTAGTGGAGGCTATTCGTCACACACCCTCACTGCCAGCAAGCGAGATCAAGAAGCTGCTCGATACAGAGGAAGACTTAGTCGTGTTGGATGCTCGTCGATATGAAGAGTTCAACACCATGAGCATTCCTCGCGGACGGAGCTGTCCAGGCGGCGAGCTTGTCTACCGCATACGCGATCTGGTCCCTTCCCCCAATACTCAGATCATCGTCAACTGTGCTGGTAGGACTAGGTCTATAGTGGGTACGCAGTCTCTCATCAATTCGGGTCTCCCAAACAAAGTCATGGCGTTGCGCAATGGTACGATAGGCTGGACTCTGGAAGGACTGGACCTCGACAGAGGGATGGCCGAGCGTGCACCAAAGCCCTCGGAAGACGCTTTGCAAGAGGCCAGAAGGAGCGCCTCTAAATGGGCACGCCATGTCGGAGTCCCTGTCATCAACGACAAGCAACTTGCCACATTCCGTGATGACTTGACCAGAACGCTGTACACGTTGGATGTCCGCGACCCTGAAGAATATAAGAACGGCCACCCGGCTGGTTTTGTCTCTGCGCCTGGAGGTCAGCTCGTCCAAGCTACTGATGAGTGGGTGGCTGTTCGGGGCTCGCGAATTGTCTTGTATGACGACGACGGCGTCAGGGCGCGAATGTCAGCATCATGGTTGTACCAGATGGGTTGGGATGTCTTCCTACTCGACGAGTACCATGGAGCTCATGATCCTTCACCGAAGACGACACCACCCACAGCAGAACTATCGAGCAGCTCAGCTATTACTGTTTCTGAATTGCATACACTTGGGAATGCAACAATCATCGACCTTGCAAGGAGCCCAATCTACCGCAAAGGACATATACCTGGTGCTTGCTTCGCCTCAGGCCCTGAACTTGCTCGCGACTGTAAGGCAGCACCCGGTCAGGGAGCCATTGTTCTTACTTCTGCAGATGGCAAGATCGCCGAGGGGAACTTAGCGGATGCTCGGACTGGTACATCGCAGGATGTCTTTTGGCTTGCAGGAGGCACATCGGCCTGGAGCGAAGCAGGTCTTCCGTTGGAAACCGAGTGTCGATGGTTGAGCGATCCAATAGACGTCTACAAGCGACCTTACGAAGGAACGGATAACGCCCGCGAGAACATGCAAGCTTACATCGACTGGGAGCTGCAGCTGGTGGCCCAACTTGCCAACGATGGCGTTTCCGGCTTCCATGTCGCTCGGGCGGCAGCATAGTCCACAAACATTATACGAGGAACCGGGTTTGAGAACCTTTGCAAACTGCCACGAAACCATCGCGATGCCGTGAAAGCTACGAAGCTACAACAGAACTGTCGGATACTCCAGATGCCCAAGCTGATCTCGGAGAATCGTCTCGGTCAGCCTCCACAGGTTTTCGGACAAATGCTCGTCCTTGCCTTCTTTCGAAACATCCGTCACCTTGCAGTCTGGGACGATGTACTCTCCATCAATGGGCTGTGAGCCAACCTGCATCGCGGTAGCAGCGTAGAGCGCAGGTCGACAGCCTTCATCCATGGGGTCTTTCATGAATGGACGAACAGCCTTGACACCGAGTTTGCCCATGGTGCCGTACGCCTCGATTGCCTGCTCCTGTTGATCTGTCACGACGCCACCAGGGTGAGTAGCGTTGATCCATGGCGCCTGCCCAGCTTTCAAGCCTAGTTTGTTGCCAGGTTGTGACTTCAACTTGTGGAAGTATCGCATCTGCAAAATTTGGCCCAGCTTCGATCGCGCGTACAATGGAGAAGCGCCAATGTCGGTGTTGATCTCTCCAACGGACTCGAAGGACGGATGTGAAGTCAACATGCGGTGGAACTCGGAAGACTGGAAGACCAATCGACTATCAGGTGTCTTCTGCAACATTGGCAGTAGCGTCATGGCCAGGTGGTGCTGGGCAAATACATTGACCTGCATGTGCGAGTCGAGGCCATCAACCGTCTCGTTGTAGACTCCCACCCCAAGGCCGGCGTTGAGAACGAGTCCGTCCAATTGCGTCAGCTGGGAGGCGAGCTTCTTGGCTACCGCGTCTGTCTGGTGGAGGTCTTCGAGCTCAACCTGGATCGGCTTGACTCGAGAAGTGTCGCCATACTGCTTCAGACCTTCTTCGGCTTCCGCCAGGTGCTCCTCTTTCTTGCCAAGCAGGTAGAGGGTCTTGCAGCCATGCTGCAGAAGATGTGCGCAAATGCCGTAGCCAATGCCTGCGCTGCCTCCCGTCACAACGTATACCTTCCCTAAATGTTGTCAGTATCAACGACGAAGCATGTTCACAACTTCGCCACATACCACTCAGGTCGGGTATGTCCTTGTTGGGATCGAATTTATTGCTACCGCCCATGGTGCTGAAATTTTATCGATAGTCGTTGTCGCAGTCGTTCATCAACGGTTTTGACTTGAAGAATGTGTAGTCAAACGTCAGGTTCGAATAACGACACCTTTCTCGCCATCAAGCAATCATTCGTGACGTCAAGACCATGCAATCCATGACCACTTGAGTGGTGCCGGTGCATGGAGAACAACAGTCTTTGGCAGTATACATGTATCGTGGAGACCAACCAGCATGCCGACATCGTATAGACAACAGTCATCCACAACCGACAACATGATCCGAACTCGATATCCATAGATGGGCACTTGACGATGTGACCCGATGGCATCTTATTACTCGTCCACCTTCACCACCGATCACGGAGCAAGTAACTAGAGCTCTACAACCTCCTCAAATGACTGCCGAGATGTAAAGTACATGTAGAACTATACCTTAGCATTGAGATAGATTTCGCAACCACTTCCTCTAACAAAATCACCACAACCGAAACCTGTTTATTGTGAACTCTACTATACGTCGAACAACATCAACACAACCACCCACCATGCAACTCATCCGCAGCGCCCACAAACCCGACACCAACTCCCGCCAACCCACCGAAACGTTCACAGGAACCGTTCACATGGACCCGGTCTTCACTGCCGACGACTGTGAGTAACCTCCTCAGTCCCATTTTATCTCCACCGTCACAAGTCTAACTCATATATCAGGCATGGGCAATAACGTCTGCTTCACCCCCGGCGCCCGCACCTTCTGGCACACGCACGAGCGCGGCCAGATCCTCACCGTCACGATGGGCAGCGGGCTCATCTGCAGTAAAGGGCAGGAGCCGCGGCGGCTGCAGGTGGGGGATGTTGTGCATATTTCTGGTAGGTGACTACGTACGAAGCTGGGGGTGATTTAGAGGTTGCGTGACTTCGCTGATCGGTTGTCTTATGTATGCGTAGGCGGCGAGACGCACTGGCACGGTGCAACGAACGGGACGTTGATGGCGCATTTGGCGATTAGTCTCGGAAGTAAGTCAAGTCTGAGAACGTATATGAGTGCGCAGGGAGGGGTGCTAATGTGAGTGCTTGGTAGAGACGAGCTGGCACGAAGAGCTGAAGCAGGAGGACTACGAGCAGGCGCAGTCGACGGCGAAGTAGATAAAAATCATCCAGACACAGCCAGTACATGTACCATGTGGAGCTGTTCCGAATCGTCCGTCGTCAAAGTATGAACGAGTAGGTATCATAAGTAACCCGATGTCGGGAGATATAGACAGAACCGTGCCTCTGAACGCCACATGTCGAGTCTCGCTTTCCCGATCACCTTTCAGTCGTGTCGATGGTAACGATGGTGCAGCCGTATAGTAGGAAGGGGAATTGCTGTGATCATCGCTTCGGAGCTGGCGGCGTTGTCCCATGCCCAGAGACGTCCGAGAGAGTCCTCTGCTGCTCCTCCTGCGCTTTCATCTCCTTGACCTTAGCTAGGACGACCTATGGCGATTGGCCAGTCAGCACTCGTCACTCCAATGGTTAATGTTTCAAACTCACCTCGCGGAAGATAGCACTCTTGGCCAATTTGCTCAAACTCCGCTTCCTTGCCGGCCCCTGGTCTCCTGGGGGCATCAGACCGCCCGCCGCTGACGCGCCATGCTGTGGATGGTGATGATCGACAGCCTCCTCAGCCGCCTTCTTTGCATCCGCGGGCACGTCGTGCGGTCCATCCTCCTCGTCATCCTCCTGCATCCTGAGCGACTCGATGCGATTCGCCAATTTGACAAGCTCCACACCCCGCTTGAGCCGAGACCGAGCGATGTAGGCCTTGATCTCGGGCAACAGATCGTGGTTGGTGGCACCGTGACCCATGATCCATGGATCGTGCAAGGCTTGCGCACTCGTGGCGCGGTCGTGTGGATCAGGCTTGAGGAGAGTCATAATGAAGGCCTTGGCTTCCGGTGAGACGTCTTTCCAGTAGCGGTCATGGAAGACTACGCGGCCGTGCTTCGTCTCATCAATGAGGTCGGCGAGAGATTCGGAGCGGAAGGGAGAGTAGCCGCAGAGGAGAGTGTAGGTGATGACGCCGAGCGACCACATATCGACTGGTTTACTATGACCCTTCTTGAGCATGACCTCCGGCGCGGCGTAGCCAAACGATCCAGCCATGGTTTTGAGGACGCCATCCGGAGAGTCGAGATGCTTTGCGATACCGAAGTCGGCAAGGACGAGCTCCGAGTCTGGCGCGCGTGTAACGTATAGCAGGTTCTCAGGCTTCAAGTCGCGATGCACCACTTGGTTCTGATGCAGGTAGTCGACGGCCTCCAAGACCTGTCTTATAGTCTGGGAAGCGTCCTTCTCTGTGAACTTGCCCTTTTCACAGATCCTGTCGAAAAGTTCACCACCAGTAGCAAGCTGCGTGATAATGTAGTACTTGTCTCGTGATTCGAACCAATCGACAAAGCGGACAATGTGGGGATGGTGGAGGCGATTGAGCATCTCGAGCTCATCGTACACCATCTGGTCATTCCCTTTGACGTTCTTCTTCAGGATGATCTTGACGGCGACCTTGCCGTCTGGGCTGTCGGCTTCCTTGACAATACCATAGGTTCCGGCGCCCAGGGTACGGCCCATGCGGTACTTGGACTTGCGGTCGTAGGATTCGGGCTGGCCATGGAGCTTGTTGAGCATATTGGAGACTGGGGTGCAAATTGTTAGCGAGTGCTCAATTATTGTACACGTGCGCAAGCTACATTGTGGCAGTCAGGTGATGATGTGTGGGCGCAAGCACCACGCGGCTTAGGCTTCAATAGTCAGGTGTAGGTTTTCTCAAGGTATTGCTGGTAGGGTAGATCGACCAAGATATGTCTGCGCGTTGTAGGATGAAGATGCAGCGGTGAAGAAGACAGGCGGGAAGGGATTAAGGCAGTACAAGCATCGGGATGCCGAAGGGCAAGAACTTACACGAGGCCATGGTGCCCGTGTAGCACCTGGCAGCGTCAAGGCCGCCTTCCTGCTATGGGACTCCTCCCGAGTTCTGTCGTGCGTCTGCTTAGGTGTATTGTCGCACCGAGTAGGGATTGAGTATGTTTGGAGGACGTGTGAGATGGGATGTGGGCAAGATATAGGAGGTGAGGTGGGAATATGAGCGGCGCAATGCTCCCCAACAGGTGTGAGATGGTGCAAACACAGCCTCCCTTCGCACTTTCCACCCCAAGGTGGCCTTGCGCCTGCCCCGCGGACTCACGCCAGTCCAGCCCCACCATCGCACTTGCCTGCAGATCAGCGAGCTGTCTTCACCGCGTGCATTTGATCAAGTGTGAGCAGCATACAGAGAGACAGCAAGCACAACCCCGAGAACATTTCGTAGCGTCCACGTATCCAACCACGGCTCCCCGAAACATCATCAGCACCCACCAACTTCATCCTTGATCATATCCACAGTCTCGGGATTGAGGACGTCCCACCAACATCGCGGCCCTTCCGGCCAGAAGATTGGCACAGTCAACATGGCTTCCATGAGCTCCAAGCGACTCCAGAAGGAACTGACCAAGGTACGTCCTATACAGCATTGCACGCCTATCTAGCTGCGCCCGCCTAAAATCTCCCAGATCCAAGGCACCCTACCCCCCGGCATCACACTCGTTTCCGCCCCTGACCTACGCGAATGGGTCATGGACATTTCCATCATCGACAACCCCATCTACCCACCCAACGAGACCTACCGCATGCGCTTCAGCTTCTCGCCGTCATACCCCATCGAAGCGCCTGAAGTGGTGTTCGTCGTACTTGCTGCTCCGGAGCGCAAGATCCCCATCCACCCGCACATCTACAGCAACGGCATCATATGTCTCGATCTGCTGGACAGCCAAGGTTGGAGTCCGGTGCACAATGTGGAGAGCGTGTGCATAAGCATACAGAGTATGTTAGCAGGCAATACTAAGGCGGAGCGTGAGTCGAGGCGAGCCCCACATGTATTGGAAGGCGTTGTTGCTGATATGTCGAGCAGGGCCACCAGGTGATGCAGAATTCGTACGGTCAAATCGACAACGACCGCGAGATATCAACTTCCTATATCATGATCCGAAGGTATGACGTGAAGTGGATGCATGTTCGACGAGTATGATCACCTATGAGCGGCTTGGATGTTGGCTATGGCGTCCGATGGAACCTTGTGCATACCAGGCGGCACATTGGAGCGACTTCAAGCAAGCATCATACGATGGTTCAGCAATGGCTGCAGCCGTAGCCAGGGAATGGCGAGCTCAATGCACATCGGTCCCTGATTGACTGACCACTTGTCATTCATGGAAGGCTTTGGTGAGCAGCAAGTGCAGGACGGAACTCGTGAAATGGTTTCAATGCAGCTGACCGACACAGATCGGCGGCAAAAGCTACTCTCGAAGTGAGCAGAAGGGTATCCTAGCAAGCAATGCAAAATGCTACCACCTTCTCAGACACGATGCATGTCCTTCTCCCGCTCGAACTCCTCGGAAGTATGCACACGGCCCAAATGCTCCACAAGCACATCTACGCTTTTGCAAATGCAGTCCAGCTCCCGTTCTCTTGAACAAAGCACACATGCATAGTCACCATAGGACGTGTGGCTCTTGACGACCAGCCGCGCGTCCATTTCGTATATCCTCTTCTCGAGGCGATCATCTCCGACTGGTATACGCACCTCGAACGTCCAGACATCCAGCTTTGACACCGGGATCCGTACACCACAGTCCGGACATCTGCAGCTACCACTAGCAGCAAACGAGGGGCCCAATGCCACCCTCGAGGCCTGTAGATCGCGGCTATAGCCACAATACAGCTCCTCCGAAGCTTGTTGCACCGGCAGCGACATCACCCTCTTCGGCGGAGAAAACTCCTCCCTCTCTGGCACTGCTGCCGGCAACGTGAGCTGCCGCTGTATTCTCGCATCACCACTCCTCGGCCCCTCTATCCGCAGCCGCTTCTCCTCGTATGCAGCTGGCAATAACCGATCGTACTGTCCCCTCAGCGCCTCCAACGAACCATCACGCGCCCTCTCCTGCGCACCCACCAACCGATGTATATCCGCCTTCGTCAACGACCTGCCGTCCATCAAAGCTTCCTGCAGGACATTGATCACCGCCTGCTGCAGCGTAATAATCTGCGCCTGCAGCTTGTTCTCGGTAATCACATCCCCTTGTGCATACCGCTGCCCAAGCCGAAGGTAATTTTCATCATACTCCCTCTCAATCATCGCCCTTGACCGTGCGGCAGAGCGATGAAAATCCTCCTCATCCTCGTACCCCACACTCCTCCTCCGTTTCCCACCTTTCCGCCTCCGTCTCCCATCGCGGGATTGCGACGTAGACCGCGACCGGGACCCCGACGAGCTGCCCTTATCCTTGATCCGCGAAGAATTCTTCTTGATCTCCTCCCGCAGCTGGCGGATCTCCTCGTTCTGCCCGTCGTCGACTTTGTTTTGTTTCCGCTGGGCTTTCTTCTCTTGCACGCGGTCGTAGAAGTTGAGGGAGGTGGTGAAGGTGCCGATTACTGTGCTGACGAGCGTGGCTATTATGAAGGATTTCTATACGTCGCATATGCATCAGCGACACATACTTCGGGAATGGCTGGTGTAGACTCACTTTGAGGTTCTTCTCCTCGATCATGTTGGCGTAATTCATCTTCGCTTTGCCGACAACCTCTCAGGGCCGGCGCTGAGTTCTAGTTGAGCCAATGCACGGGTATTGGAACGAAGCGGCGAAAGCACATGCGAGATTGTTGGTTGGTATACTGTGCTACTCGAGACAAACAAAGCACGGGAATGCGTGACAGCATCACGCTGGTCATTCGCACGCACACACCGCAGGATCTCGACGAATCGACGCTTCGTGATTCCTTCAAGCCAGGCTTTCCTCGTGACAGCGCATGCTTGTCTCTTCAGCAACAAGGGTGGGGTGTGAAACTACAGTCGCTACTTTCAAGCTACCCTCACCGCCGTGACGGTTATATGCCGTATAGTACGTGGGTTTTTTGATGGTGGGGAGCGGAGGGGGGATGTGTTGCGTCAGGCTGCATGCTCGAGTGTGAGATCTGCCGAGGTCGGCGTGTGGTGTTGGTTGAACAATCAATGGAAGGTTGTCATTTTTGGGAGAAGAGGAAGAAGTTGTTGGTCTGCAGGCATGAGAATCATTGCAACGCTGCCGACCGACAGGGGGTCAATGGCATATATGGATTGCCTTGCGGAACCTGAGCAGACACGATTCATGCCTTCGCTTGCTGGCTTGCTGGTTCGCATGTGAGCGTTCCATTGGTCAGGCACGACGAACTCTCGCAGAGCTCACACTCACATCGAAGCTTTTCAACGTTCGCATGCAACAAAATGGAACTGGAATCCATCGCCGAGTTCTGAGCAATATGGCAGTTGTTCGATGTCGGCTCCCAGTCGAGGTTCTTCTGTCCATCGCACCTGTGTGCCTGAGTGACGCCACAGATGCTCGCTGTGCGCAACCAATGAGCGACACTCATCAATGCAGCAAACCCAGGGGTGGAGCAAGGAATGCGGTGAACACGGATAAGCACTGCGGCGCAGCCTTGCTCGCCTTGTCCCTCTTATACTTTGTTGGCAGACGTTAGCCTTGCAATCTGCAGACACCACTCGCCATGCCTTCCAACAGCACAGTCGTCGATGTAACGTACGAAGACCCTCGTACCGGTCAGCGATTCCGAGAGCGCCGTATACAGGAAATCCCCGACTATGAACTCGACAATGTACGACGGCGGGAGATGGAGATGGTCCTGGCCCCGAGGCGCGAGCAGGACCAAGACTACTCCTACCGCCGCGAAGACGATTACTACATGCGTCCTCGGGGTCGCCGGACCGACGACTTACTCGCGGTAGACAACTACCGGCCACAACGAGCGCGGAGCTATAGAGGCGGTGCATCCCGGCGACGCAGCCCTTCCTCCAGCAGCGCCAGCTCCAGCGAGTCAGACTCTGACCGCAGAAGACGGCGGCGAGATGGTCACAGACGTACTCGAAGCGCGGTGCCCGCTGCAGAGCAAAAGCCTGAGAGCGACGACGAAGGTATACTGTGGTATAGCGGGAAGCCGCGGAAGGACTGCAACTTCCTGGAACGTCACTTTGATTCGTCGTATGATGGGCTACTTGCTGCCGCTGCGGGCGCTGCCATTGGTGCCATAACGGCGCGGAGTTTTGCGCATAAGGAGGGCGACGAGAAGAACAAGAAGAATTTGAAGACACTTGGTGGTCTTGTGGTTGGTGCTGCGGCTTTCAATTCGGCTGAGAACCATTATCGGGTGTTTACAGAGGAGAAGCAGGAGAGGCGGAAGGAAGAGCGAATGGCACCATTTTGATGCGGTCAGGCTGTTGAAAGAATCTTCCTCCTACTTGGGCTACGACAGTCCGACGCTGGTCGAGGACTGCATGAACCAGACCTATCACTAGCTTATGCGGCTCACAATCTTCTTGCCACTTATCCTGCCAGCCCTCAGATCTGCAATACCCTGCAGTGCACCCTCCAAGCCCTCCCTCACCTCCACGGGTGGAGGCTTCACATTGCCCTCCTCCAGCAGCTTAAGGGCCATCTTCCACACTCGTGCCCCGAGCTCTTTGCGCTCTGGTGTGCGTGGGGTGTTACCAGCGAACGTCTTGTATGACTCGGTCATTATGCTTTGTCCGAACGTAAAGCTGCTCTCGATGCCAGCTCGATCTGGTGTCGGACTGGCTATGGTGACGAACTTTGCTCCTGTCGGTGCGAGGACTTGGGCACAAAGCTACACAAGGTTAGATACGAGTGACCGCCGAGTACGCAGAGCTTACCTTGGGAGCATCCTCGCCCATCGCGCAGACATAGGCATACTTCAATGATTCGCCGACCGAAGACTTGATCGCTTCCGCACACTTGTCTAGATCGTGGTAATCGTGCGCTTCATCCGCACCAAACACCTTCACTAGATCAAAGTTGCGAGGAGAGCATGTGACAATCACGCGGAATCCAGACAGCCGGGCAAATTGAATGGCCCAAAGGCCAGTCGTGGCACTTCCACCGTAGATGAGGAATGGCTGACCTTGGCCAAAGTTCGGATCCTCGTCCCACAAAGGGAGGCCAAAATCACTATAGAACGACACAGCGATGGTCGAAAGAGCTACCCCAAGAGTCGCAGCCTCAGCCTCGCTGATGCCGTCCGGGATTGGGAAGCACAGGTCTCCATAGGCGGGCAGCAATTCTCCAAAGGCTCCCCTGCTGTGGCCGTAAGCTGTTCCGGCTGCAAGGACTCCAACGACTTTGTCGCCTGGCTTCAAATCTGTTGCGACATCCGACCCAACCTTCTCGACGACACCGGCGTAGTCACAGCCAAGCACCTGATCTTTGTGCCAGTGAGAAGGAGCATCGGTGACGAAGGCGTCACAGGGGTTGTTGCCGACGTAGGTTGGGCGCACTAAAATTGTGTTGGCTTCGAGCTCCGGTTCTGGTATATTAACGATTTTTGCTTCCCCGAGGACAGTTGCTTGGATGGCCTTCATTGCTTCTAGAGAGCTTCCCTCTGTGGAGCAGAGAGGAGAACGGCGAAGGAAATGAGAGATACTTGCCAAATTGCTATCAGCTGCATGCTCGAAGGGTTGCCTTTTCATAGTGAATTTGAATGTCTCCGATGCTATGGTGTTGGGTTCGGTAACAGACAGACATGCACAGAAAACGCTCCGTATGGCTGGGGAAAGCGCGAAGCTCGTATAGAGCTGGAGAACCAACAGGAGTTCTTTGCAGCTCCCGGTTCAACTGGTTGGAAGTGTGCTAAACGCCAATTGCACTGTTCACGTGTCTTGTCGCAAGAGCGAAGACCAGATGATGTCGTACCTTTTTATTTGACCAGAGGGGAGGAGTGAAAGTGGTGCATACATGTAGTTCGGCGTTTCCGCATCTGATGTGGCCTCCGACTTCGCTCCTCGACAGACAACGCGGACGCGCCTCATCACCGTAAACATGATCATTCGGGGGCTGTGTTCACACTATACAGCGACAAGCATACTTGAGAGCAAAGTGGCTCGACCGCGACCAACACGATCGTTCACGAAATGGAGCCCGCGACAAAGTCTCCCGACCGCAGTAGGATCTTTCCATCGCAAGTAGGCAAGAATGTGCTGCCCAGCAATCCATTCTTCACGAAACTACTGCCGCACGCGAATCGGGAGAGGCTTGCGGTACGCGATCACCACCTTGGCGTCGAGAAGACATACTCGGACCTCTTATCCGATGCTTTGGTTTGCGATCCGTGCTCGAGGACAGCCTCGCCCCAGATGTCCTTCGAATATTGCGACGTGGCGATGAACTGTATGTAGGAGTTCTGGCGGCCGGCGGCTATGAGTTCGCAGTAGCCATGATCGCCGCGCTGGCTGCTGGGGCTGCTGTTGTGCCAATGAGTACGTATCGTGCTGGGAGGCTGGAAAGTCAGTACCTGGAGCTGATATGGATAGGTGTTGCCAATCCTGCCGAAGAGGTCCAATACTTCGTCAACAAGTCGCAGCAGATCGCAATCCTCTCCTCTGCCACCGCCAGCAGTCTTGCTCGATCAGTCGCAGGTCTTTGTGCTCAGCAAGGCCGATCACTGCCACATCTCGTGGCTTCTGAGGCGATAGGAAGATCGACATACTTGAAGCCGTTCAGTGTCGTTATTTCATCTGATCGGTATCTCGACGATAACGCAGCAGGCGTCGTGATATTTACTTCAGGTACCACTGGCAAACCCAAAGGATCAGTACTGCGGCGTGCCTACATTCACGAGGCCGCACTAAACGTCGTAGAAGGCTACGACATAACACACAACGATATACTGCTTCATACACTACCAGTGCACCATGCAACTGGTCTAGGCACAAGCTTCTTCCCTTGGATGATTTCCGGTGCTTGCATCGAGTTCCGAACTCACGGCTCATTCGATCCTGCTTGGGTGTGGCGGCGGCTCAGAGATGGCGAAATCACCGTCTTCTCCGGAGTTCCAACTATGTACTTGCGCTTGATGTGGTATCACCAAAAAGAACTTGCTGGTCTGCCTGCGTCAGAACGATATAAGTACGCTGCTGGTGTTCAGCGACTTAGGTGCCTTCTGTGCGGATCGAGTGCCCTCCAGCAGCCAGTGCAGGACTTCTGGACCAGACTAAGGAACAATGGCAAGCCTGGGATCTATGTTCGCTATGGCTCCAGCGAGGTCCCAGGATGTATCAGAGTCTCTGCTGACACTGATTTCCTTAACTTACCCGAGGGCTGCGTTGGCAGTCCAACAACTGGTGTTGACATCGAGATTGATAGTGAAGGTGAGCTATTGATAAAGTCACCTCTTATGTTCTCGGGGTATGTAATAGCCGTCTCCTCTTCCAACTCCAGCTTTCTTCCATTTCCAGCTTACATCACGTTCTCCAGATATCTGTTCGACGAGGAGGCGACCATCGCCGCTCACGATGAGCAGGTTGGTTCAAGACTGGAGACATCTGTCGTCGTGAAGGCAAGTATATCTTCATTGTCGACCGAGCTTCGATAGATATCATTAAGTCCGGCGGGTATAAGATAGGTGCGCCAGAGGTGGAAAAGGTGTGCCTTGAGCTACCTTACGTTCGAGAAGCCAGCATCATGGGTATCGAAGATGAGGAGTTTGGCGAACGTGTCGCCGCTGTTATCACGATGGTCTCGAGCTCTAAAGACTGGACCTTGGGCATTGATCAATTAAGAGATGATTTGCGGAAGTCACTGCCAGCATACAAACTACCCACGCTTCTCAGAGTTTTGGATCACGAGCTCCCGAAAGGACCAACCGGGAAAGTCCAGAAGAAGAGTCTGGGATCACAGTTATTCGGTCCATCCTGGCCCCGCGATGATAGTGTCCAAGTATGGAGAACTGCAAAGGCTCGGTTGTGATGATAGCATGATTAGACTACCGTCGAGAATGCTGTCGCATTGCGTGCATCTCGTTCTTGACTCACAGCCAGAATGGTTGGGGCAATATCCCATGCTTGCCGGTACAACAGCATCTCACTGCTTGTCGACAGGGCGTAGGATCGGCAGCTTTAAGGTTTCTCTTGGGAACCACAGGGCGGCTGTAAGTAGCTGTCCTGCTGTCAAGCTGTGCAACTATTTCAGAGCAACCGAAGCATTGAGAGTAAGGTTTGTTCATTTCACTGGACTATGGCAGATCTCGATAGCATGAACACGATCTCGGAACGAGCACGAGAGAATGTGGACGGAGAAGATCACTGGGCACCGTTGGTGAATGCTATGTCTAACCCATGGAGCCCTGCAAATGCAGACGGCAAGTGAGAAACTCAAGGAAGACCATGAAGATATCACGAGGCTGACCACGCTCACAGGGTTATACTTGGAATAGCAGAGAACAATCTCATGCATACCGAGCTTCAGGACCACATAAAAGACCATGTTAGTATCCATTGTCCCATGCACAGAGCATGTCTAATTGCCACAGTTCGAAGTCGATCCAGCCTTCCACTTCACCTACGGCCACGGACCTCAAGGTTCTCCGAGACTTCGCAAAGCCATCTCAGGTTTCTTCAACAGTCGCTTCATGCCACTGCAACCTACGAGTGCCGGGGAGTTTATCATAACCGCTGGTGTGACAGCAATGATCGATCACGTTACGTGGTCGATCTGCAACGAAGGCGAAGGACTTCTCCTACCGCAGCCACTATACACGGGATTTACCAACGACATCCCAACTAGGTCGAGAGGGAAGCTCGTGCCCGTCTCGTTCGCGAGAGAAGATGATTCAATCGTTCTCGATGACGTCTTCGATGCCACGGCTAACACACGATGTCTCGAGCGAGCATACCAAGAGAGTCAACGAAGGGCGGTCAGGATCAAGGGTGTAATGATCACGAAGTACGTTTCCACTGCGGCACACCGAGAAAGTGACTGATAGATTGAGCCCACACAACCCTCTTGGGAAGTGTTACGTATGTCGCCAGACTGTGCCTCACTTTACGATAGGCTGACCGTACACAGTCAGAACAAGCGATTCTAGCTATCATGCAGTTCTGCGCAAAGCACAACTTGCATTATCTGTCAGACGAGATCTACGCTACGAGTGTCTTTAAGAACGATAGTTACCCAGACGCTACGCCATTCAAATCGGTGCTCTCGATAGCTATTGAAGGAGTCATTGATCCAAACCTCGTGCATGTGCTTTACGGAGCCGCGAAAGACTTTTGTGCGAACGGCCTACGCCTAGGTGCGTTTCACACACGAAGCGATGTGCTTCGGAAGGCAGTTTTGAGCATCACGTAAGGAGCGCGCTCCATCTTCGGCTTCTCCTGGCTAACGCAAATGTCAGAACATTCTCGTGGAAAGCTTATATAGTCCAAGATATGTGGGCGAGATTGCTCGAAGACACTCCTTTCTTGGACCGCTTCATCGCGGAGAACCAGAAACGACTCGCAAAGCACTACGCCATTCTGACCAGTTTCTTGAACGACAATGGAATACTCTACTTTCGTGGCGGTAATGCTGCGGTGTTCCTTTGGGTCGACCTCCGAGCATGGCTACTAGCAGACTTTAACGTAGGGGCGGCTGCTCTTCGAGCGACTGCTGCGAACGCCGCTGAATATGAAGCAAAAGAAGTCCAACTCAGCGAGCGTTGGCTCAGCAAAGGTGTGATGATCGCAAAGGGGTCTCGATCCATGAGCGAAGAGCTTGGCTGGTTTCGCATTGTCTTTACAGTGGAAGAAAAGGCCCTGCAGACAGGGCTTGAAAGATTCCTCTCCGTGCTGCGAGAGTGGGAGGTAGAGGAGCAACATTCTGTCGAGTAGCTTCTCACAGATTTGCCGCCACGGGAACCAGAGAGACTGATGATCAGCAAAGGATTGTGCAGTACAGCGGCCCCATGACTGGACTTTAGTTTACAGCTTTGACCAGGGTATATCAAGCGAGTCATCATGAGGTACAGCATTACGCAGTCCTGCCCCCGACGTCGAGGTAATATTCGTCTCAGTCCGATTGAATAGCGATAACTAGGTAACACTAGACCACATCACCACATATGGAGCCACACCGTCACACCTTGACGCCATCCACGACGATATCGGTGCCTTCTCGGTTGTAGAAACTGATGAAGCCTTCAATGCCAGCGCTCTCGTGAGTTGGGAACGGGTAGTACCAGATCGAATTTTCCTTCTTCTTGATGTTGAGATACCTGGATCATGGAGTGCGAAGGTCAGCACAGTCACACTGATACCAGATGCCTACTGATGTCGACTTACCAAGCCTCGCCCTTGTACGGGCAAGTAGTTCGCCAATCACTTTTCTCAGTCAAGCTCCAATCCTTGATGCTAGTGGCTGGTAGATAATATGCTTCCTTCAGGCCAGTCTCAGAAAGCAGTACAGCTACTGTCGTCTCGGCGACCGTCTGACCATCAATCTTGACGACTACGTGTCTAGCCACAGGCGTGGTATCGATGCGTTTGTAGGGATTCTTGATCCCTACGAACAGCGCACCGTTCTCGAACCACTCGTCTATCATACTTTTAGCAGCAGTAAAAGCAACAAATGCTGAGGTTGACTCACCAATTTCCTTGCGCTCGAAACGTATGTAGCCTTGCATAGAACCTTCCGTAAAGCGCACCCAAGTCGTTGATTTGGAGCCAACAGTCAACTTTTCGATAACAACCTGGGAGCCGTTATCGCCCTTGACGGTGTCCAACACTTCGAGCCCAACATGGGTTTCGCCATTCTGCTCGCCACTGCGGCTGGTGTCTGCGTCCAATCTAGCTTTGATGCTCTGATGCAGAGACTCTACGGGCACATAGTAGCGGGAGTACCCCGACTCGGTCTCCCATACAAGCAGTGCCGTGGCTATGATAGTCGTCGTGACGATGTAGAGATTCCCAAGAGCCAGTGTCACCTCTTTGCCAGCTGCAAGGGTGCGGTGGGGGCCATTCGCGAGCAGAGTCTTCAGCGCTGTTTTGTCGATCGATGCCATGGCGTATCAAAAGCCCTTTGGAGATGATTGAGTCTACCTATTGATGGCAAAATGGGTTTGATTTATGTTGTCCGATGAAAGCAATCGATTGATAAGCAGAATGGAATTATAGGGAAAAGAGCTCATGCTCTTTACTGATCAATCATGCACCTACAAGGTTGTCAACAGCCTGCTGCCGGCTGCAGTTGGAAGCAGGAGATGTAAGAACTCGATGCTCATAGCATTCTCGAGGACATCTTATCGGGCGTGAGAGTAGGTCATAGTATGAGGTGAGCTAGGTACATGTAAGGAGTGTTTATGACAACGGCGTCACCAAAAACCATTGCCGAGAGCGCACAAATGCCGATAATTGCCGCTGCCGATGTCGTCAAGGAGCGTATGAAATGAGGGCAGTCTTTAAACATGATCTCTGGCAGATTTGTAGGAAGTCAAAACAGCTACCAGAAAGCAATCTCAAGACTGCAGCTTCTACAGTTCGATAACAGAACCAGCGGCCCTCATTCAACACACCAAGCAACAACTCAACCGGACCACGATACCGACAAGACCCGCAACATGAAGCTCTCGTATCCAACCTCGCTGAAACTTGACACCAAGAGTCTCGAAGGCTTCAGTGTCGAACTCGTAGCATACGACGTGAAGGAGCCACTTCCTGAATCAGCCATTGACGCTGAGTGCCTTGTCACATGGACTAACACGCCAGACAACCTCAAGGATGCCGCGAAACGGATGAAAAAGCTCCGTTGGATCCAATCGCTCGCTGCTGGACCTAACGATGTCCTCAATGCTGGCTTCTCTGCTTCCGAGCTCACCATCTGCACCGGATCCGGCTTGCACGACCGAACAGTGGCAGAGCACGCTTTAGGCCTGCTTCTGACTGCCGCCAGACGTTTCCATGAAATGAGAGACTACCAGCTGCAAGGCAAATGGCCTGGCCATCTTGGCGGACCGCAGCCTGACCGCCCTGCTGGCAAGTTCACGACATTGAGAGATGCTAGAATTTTGATATGGGGGTTTGGTAACATCGCCAAAACACTGTAGGTTCTTTTGTTCTTCGTATATGTACGTTGCTGAGATTTGAACAGCGCACCATGGCTTACCTCGCTCGGTGCTCACGTCCGTGGAATTGCTCGCAACGCAGGTATACGAGATGGTGTCGAGGTCTACAGCGAAGACAAATTGTCGGAGCTTCTACCCGAGACGGATGCATTGGTTATGATACTGCCGGGCTCGGACGCCACGAAGCATGTACTAAACGCCGAGCGACTGAAGCAGCTACCGAACCATGCCTGGATCGTGAATGTCGGTGAGTACGATCTTGAGCAGAACCCGTCCCGGTTTCAAGAGAACGAGATGTTTGCTGACGGGTTCATGGGCAAAAGGACGTGGTACTTCTGTCGATGATGAAGCATTGATCTCTGCTTTAGACAGGGACGAGATTGGTGGAGCTGCTCTTGATGTTTTCACAACTGAGCCACTGCCGGAGAGCTCACCATATTGGAAACAGAAGAATGTCGTGGTCAGCCCCCATGCAGCTGGAGGCAGGTACGTTTGAAGCCCTAGGGTTCTCGCCCCAATCCGATAGGTCGTCTCATCGAGTTCACCGTGAGGTCGATGAATGGTGCATATGCTGATTTCTCCTGTGCCAGGCCTCAAGGAGCGGAGACGTTGATCGCAGAAAACTTGCGTCGCTTTGTCGCCGGGCAGAGCCTGAAGAATGTTATATAGTGGTGCAAGACAGCGTGTAGATTTTGACCAAAGATGGATGCTGATTCAGCGTGATAGTGTTATACACATGCTCGTGCCTGCTCTCTTCGGTCTCAAGGCGTGATGACCTTGTGCATTTCAAGGGTTGAGACCTGCTTCTTTTGATTCTCAGGCTGAGAGAACGGCCGCCTCGCTCGAACACGAAGATGGACACAAAGCTTCTGACAATACGGAGTATCCGCACCTCATCCACTCTCACTTCGTGACGGCTGAAATTCATTGGAAGCACGGATATGCAGCACTCCCGGGGCCGAGTTGAGGTTCTCGAAGTACTGTACTTCTGCGGGGCTCGGGGGCCCTTTTGAAGGCGCGAGGGCGAGAACGCACTCCGGTTCCTTGGTCTCACCAATTCGAACCGCTTTGGCCACCAATTTCCACGATCAGCACAGGCACAGCATCGAGTATCATCCCTAAGATCTACGGTCTAAACCCGATTAGTAGCTGAGCTCAGCCGTCCAGGTTCAGCCATGCAGTTCTATTTCGAGCACACAGCAACTTACTTGAGTGGGGGGCCGAAATCATTAATAAATGGTCCGGTAGCCCCCTACCCATCATAGACGCCGCTCGTTTCCTCGCACGCCACGCCATCTCGTCTTTCGCTTGTACTCTTCTCTTGCTGTTTGTTATTCTGATATTCAGCACAACATGGCGGCCTCCATGCGCGAAGGCGTAGACGCAGCCTACGGTGCTGCTCAGAACATCTCCGGCTCCATCTCGCCGGAAGTGACGACGGCTTCCCAGCTCTCCATTATCGGAACACTCACGAACAACAAATTGCCCATCGTTTTGGCTATCTTCGTGGCATTTGTCCTCAGCCAGATCTTGAGACCCAACAAGAAGCTCCCCGCGGGTTCCAAGCCGCTTCCACAACAGGCCAGCATACCGTGGGCCGGACGGTTTTGGGATGTACCCTCGGAGGGCATCGCGTCGGCGTGGCACTTCGGTGCCCTGCACAAGAAACTTGTAAATCTCCCACGTGAGCAGAGCACACGTTCTAGGCAATAGGCTGACACTCCTACCAGGGCCCAATCTACGCGTGGAAAGTCATGGGCACCGTCCATGTCTGGATCGAGACTGACAAGATCGCCCGTGAACTCTTCGTCATGCGCCAACGCAAGTACTGCGATCGCAACGAGCTTCCGGCTGCTGTCGGCATCAGGGAGGGGAAGGAGGTCCTCCCTCTCATGGGCTTCAGCGACACATTCAAGCGGTATAAGAACTTCATGCACTTCATCATGAAGAACTCTGTGCCCACTTCTTTCTACGGGTGGCCAGCGGACGAGAACAAGAAGACCTTGAAGCGTCTGTTGGAGAACCCGGATCGTTGGTCGGAGCATTTGATTGTACACTGCGCGAGGACAATTGCGGGCGTTGCTTGGGGTGACCCAGAGCATGGCAAGAAGCTTTTGACTATCGTTCCGGAACTTCTGAAGGCTGTGTCTCCAGCGGGTATGTTCAAACTCGTGATATCGATGTCGACCTAGCAGTCGAAAGCTAATCTTTTCTCAGGTCCTATCATCAACAAGCTCAGCTTCCTCAGCATCCTCCCGTGGCAAATGTCTTACTGGAAGACGGGAGAGGCTCGTCGCAACAAGGAGATGAAGGATGCATTCTACGAGGCGCTTAACGATGTGGAAGACCGCTACAAGAAGGGATCTGTGGAACAGTGCTGGAGCTTGCTCTGGCTTACGGACAACAAGGGCAGCGAAGCGAAGAAGCTCGACTACCATGAGGCCGCACACGCCATCGGTTCCAGCGCTTTCGTTGCCATCGCCACTATCGGTGGTCCTCTCCACGCCTTTTTCCTCGCCGTCTGCATGAAGCCGCACTGGCTGCCCGAGCTCCAGGAGGAAATTGACCGTGTCTGCGGTGACCGCCTGCCCGTTCAAGAAGATATGCCCAACATGCCCAAACTCCGCGCCACGGTCAAGGAGATCATCCGGTGGAGACAGTCGACCCCACTTGGTGTACCGCACTCCGTATTGGAGGATGACGTCTACGAGGGCTACCATATCCCCAAGGGCGCCATCTGCCACGCCAACAACTATCTGATCTCCCGCGAGCCTAAGCAATTCCCCAAGGGCAACGAGTTCGTTCCTGAGCGCTGGGTGGAGCCGTCTTACCCAACATACAAGGAGCCCCTCTCTGAATTCCCACACATCCGCGGTGACATCGCCTTTGGCTACGGTATGCGTGCATGCCCCGGTGTCGACCTTACCAACGTCGAACTCTTCACTCTCTTCGGTGCACTCGCCTGGTCCTTCAACATCAGCCCCAAGGGTGATATTCCACGATACGAAGTCAACCCATATGTCATCACCATGACTTCACCATTCCCGATCAACATCACTGCACGAAGTGAGGAGAAGAAGCGATTCATCATGGCGACTGAGGATGCGGGGTACTGGTAGGTTTCAGCACCGTTGAACGTCTTCTACAATTACTAACCTTTTCCAGGCTCCACAAGAAGGACGAACCAAATCTCGGACGCTGGGACGCTAAGCTCGTGCACGAGGACGAGGGCGCATTGTACACCTGGGAAGGCCTAACCACACCTTATCAAGCGCGTGGTGAGCCCAAGGTGTATCCCAAGATCGAGCTCGAAGGGCAGGATTGGTAGTGTCGAGTCGCGGTTCAGATTGTTGCGTATCTAGGCGTTGTTGTATGTACGAACGGGCCGGCTACTCCGAAGGCGTTGCATGTTGTTGTCCGCCGGCTTACAGTGTCGCGAACCTAGAGTATTACGTTAATGAATGCGGAAGTAGCATTGTAAGTATTGTTTCCCATTGCAGCTGCAGATAATGTTTGTACACGATCCCAGCTCAACGATTATGAGCCGTAGGTATGGTTTCGTTTATGGTTGTTATTGCACAGTGCAGTCTCATTACTTGTGGTCGTCTGTCTGTTCGCTGTTGCTTTGCCGGACGATCAAGGTGGCTGTCTCACTCCTGCATACTTCCAAGTTCGTGAGCACCGCCGGCGTTCAGACTGTGCTAACATATGCTAGTAAAGTGATGGGACACCTTGACCCTCACATGATGACTGGAACGGCTTCCACAGACTCATCGAGCAGAGATCCCCTGGCGTATCCGGTCAAGAACCGAGTAAGGCGACAGCACCTCAGATGTGCTCGCCGTCGCGGCTGGATCAAGGCTCCCAGCATGCAGGTTCGGTCCAGTCGTCTGGCGTGGATTCCTTCTCAATGACAACCGCCCTTCGAGGCCTTGGTCTTACAAACACCTCAGTCAGATGGGTATCATCCGTTTACTCCACTCGACGTCTTGAGCATTAGAGCCGGTCTGGTACAGTGATGTCCTCGATGCACCTCTGAGAAACTTCAGTGTCGGCCGAAGCCTCGGAAAGCCGATACACATGCATCGGATGCGCTGGGAGACTCGAAGACCCCATCACGATCGTATGGCGGTGTTCGAAGTTGTCTGTGTAGCATAAGATGTTCATCCTCCTCGACATGTATCTCTACACAATATCGTTTGCACTTACAACATTCCTAGGAGACTCTAACAGGCGACATGGACACTGGGACATCCTCTTCGCTCGACACACAGGTGGAGATCGACGACAAAAACCCTCGAGTCGACCAAGAGAAGGGTGCAATCTCGAGCACTACTCAGGACGTTCTGCTCGTAACTTGGAGTGGCGAGGACGACTCAGCGAATCCTAAGAACTGGCCACTCTCCAAGAAATGGTTGATAACGATCCTGATCTCTTGCGGTGGACTGATCTGCTTGATGAGCTCAACGATGCTGGCGCCTGCTCTCGAGAAAATAGTAGACGAGATGCACGTCTCACAAGATAGGGCTAATACGACTCTAACCATCTTCGTGCTCGCCTTCGCTTTTGGCCCGATGATCCTGGCGCCAATGGCTGAGGTCTTCGGTAGACGGAACGTGTGGCTCCTCTGCTCGACCTGGTATACTGTTTGGAATATGGCGTGCGGCTTTTCGAACAGTAATGAACTGCTGCTTGCCGCAAGACTGCTTGCTGGGCTCGGGTCGAGTGTCAAGTACGCAATTGGCCAACCGGTCCTGGGAGATCTCTGGCGACCAGAACAACGTGGCATGTCGTTTGCGGTAGCAACGTTCATCCCTCTTCTTGGACCGGCGATCGGACCATTGCTCGGCGGTATCATCACTGGGTCCATTGGCTGGCGCTGGGTCTTTTGGGTTCTCTCCATCTTCGATGCATGGTTGATCGTCGTTGCGTACTTTGTCTGGCCAGAAACGTACGGTCAGCTGCTCTTGCATCGGAAAGGAACGAAGCTTTCGAAAGAGACTGGTGTCCAGCACTACCCCTTGTACGACATACATGCACAAGCGTTCGGAACTCAGTTGCAGAATGCTCTGCTTCGACCTTGTCGATTGCTGATCCGACAACCAGTCGTTCAGCTCATGTCACTCATGATGGCTTTCAATTATGGCACGCTCTACTTCGTACTGACCTCGTACGCTTCATTGTGGACGAGCAAGTACCACCAGATCGTGACCATTCCTGGACTTCACTACATCGCCCTTGCAATCGGCTACACGGTCGCAGCATAAGGTGGCGCCAGAATCACCAACAAGATCTGGCTGCGTCTCAAGCAGAAGGTAGGAGGACAGACAGCACCAGAATACCGCGTTCCTTTGATGCTTCCTGGTATCATACTCATGCCGGCCGGTCTGCTCTGGTACGGCTGGGCGGCGCAGGCTCAAGCACACCGGGCTATCGTTGATGCTGGCGCTGCTGTGTTCGGATGTGGTGTCGTGTTGTCAGTACGTCATAGAAAGTTTTGAGGAGCAGGTAGCTTCTGCTGCTGCGGCGAGCCAGTTCTTGTGAAGCATCTTTGCCTTCTGCTTGCCGCTGTTTGCACCTGCGCTGTACAGCTCTTTGGGTTATGGATGGGGCAACACAACGCTCGCGCTGGTGTTCCTTGCTGTCGTTGTGCCCGGACCGTTTCTTCTGTGGTTCTTTGGTGCTAGGCTGAGAGCGAAGGGTGGAGAAGTAAAGTGACTGTATGTTTGAAATAGAAGGAATCACACCACGGACTTTGTATGAAATGATTCCAAATGCTACTCTGATCTTACTTCTGTATTTCGAGTCACTCGAATCCGCCGCGGTTGTACACACTAAGGGTGAACGATAAGCTGTGGGAAGCCCTTGCCGGCCGCATACTCATTAAGCTGCTTGTTAATCGCTGCCACGTGCTCCAGCCCATCTAGCGTGCGGAAAGCCGTTGGCTCCACGATCCCTTGCTCGAGCCAACGCGGTAGCTTCCGCCAGAAGGCCGCCGCGTGCTCACCCAGATTCGCGTTGGAACACTGCACTATGGTCGCGTGACACAGCGGTCGCTCCACTTGCACCTGGGCTTCGTTGACCACGTGCAGGGTCACCAGCCTGCTCGGCCGGTCGCGAACCATCAGCGCCGTGGCGGGACTGTGCCCCCAGCTGGCGCAGTCCATGATGTGGGCGACGCGGTCCGCTCCACCGGCCGCGGCGTGCACTTGAGAGATTATGGAGGCGTCCGTTGCGTGGCGGTCGATGACATGCCGGGCGCGCGCACGCTCAAGCTCGGCGGTGTTGGATGTGTCCGCCACGGCGATGATGTTGCGGAGGCCAAGGACCTGCGTCGCGAGGCGGGTGAAGAGCTTAGCAACGTTGGTTCCTGCGCCCAGCACCACCATCGGCTCCTCGAGGTTGGGAAGGGCGGCAACATGATCACTGGTCTACGGAGCTGGGAAGCCGAAACCCAATCTACTGGTGAAGAGTGCGATTGCCATCGTTGCCATATTAATCGGCAGGGTTGCAAGCTGGTCGTCGGTGAAACTGAAGCTGTCCGATACATGCCCGATGGAATCGGCCTGCAAAATGGCGTATTGCTGCAAGCCGGCTTGATCTGGTGTCGGATGCCCGAGATTGCTAATCCCAAAGACGCGGTCTCCGGGTTTGAAGGCAATCACTCCGGGACCTGCCTCCTCGACAACGCCAGCGATGCTGCTCCCGAGGACCCAAGGCAGCTTTTCGCCGAAGAACAAACCCTTGTCACGGCCATAGGCATCGTGAGGCAGTACTTGAATATTTATTAGCCATTGTATTGATCAAAGGGGATGGAGAGGTGCGGAACACAACGTACACTGCACCGAAGTCACCTTGACGAGGACCTCGTTGGCTTTAGGGGAGGGAATATCTCGCTCGCCTAGTTGGACTGACTTGCCGACCTCGTAAACGTACGCAGCGTTTTGGGTACGGGCGGGCATTATGGGGGGAAGCGCGTTGGATAACAACCTCGGGATGGTATATAGGCACTGTGAAGGAGGATCTTGGGGATACCATGGACGGAGATCGGCTTCTTCATAGCTGGAGATGGAATTGCCATTACTGTTGTGCTTACCCAAGACAAGCGTGAACAGTAGACTAATACTGGTTTCGAAGTAGATGTAATGAATTGATCACTCACGACTTACGATGGTATAGGCTGTAGCTGTCGTCAATGAGTAATCAGGTGCATGTAATCGATGTGGAAGGGAAGTGTAGTCGACGTGACGTCACACACATGACGTGCTTGTATTCGCCATACAACGCACTGACTGGCGTTGCCAAAAGGGTGTTAAGGTGGTGCGGTCGAGGTCGAGGTCGAAGTCGAAGTTGGAAGTCGAAGTCGCGCTCGTTGGCCTCGTCTCGTCTCTCGGCGTCCTCGGTACGGCGGACTGAGGCGACCCAAAAGGACATGGAATTAAAATAGCTTTGCTAGCACGGTAGCGTCGACGGCACCACTTAGAGTTCTTTTTTTTGTAACCACGTAATGCGAATAGTCTGTACAACGCTCCTTTAGTCGTAATTGACTAGTCCGGATTTGGTAATGTAGGCGAAGTAAGGCGAGGTGAACACGCACGTGCAAATTCCATCTCATCTTTACGAGCTATAGGGTGGTGACAAAAAGACTGTAATCCCTGCAATGCGGAAGGGGTAAGCTAGGCCTAATTTAAATTGAGGTTACGGCTAATTACGGGTGGCGGACGCTAGATAAGTAAAAGGCTAACTTGTAGCTTTGTACAAAATTGGCCGACGCGACTAGGGTTTGCTTGTCTAGCGTCAGCCACCCGTGATTAGCCGTAACCTTAATTTAAATTAGGCCTAGCTTACCCGTTCCACATTGCAGGGATTGTAGTCTTTTTGTTACCACCCTATATAGATTGCGACGACGCATGTAGCTACCTCTTATGGAATAGACACTAGTTATCGCTATACAATAGGCACTCTACTACTCCTTTTGATCTAGTATCACGCCGGTGACTTATAGCATATGATCCTTGCGTTGTGGAGCTAATTACATTCACTTTTAATTCCATGTCCTTTTAGGTCGCCTCAGTCCGCCGTACTCGGAGCTTGGCGTTCCGAGATGGCCCACAAAAAAGTTCGAGGTAAAATTTATTCGCGACGATTCATTTACTTGAAGAGGTAGCAAAATGTCTATGATCACAGCGACAACATGGGTGCCACGAGGGCATGCTGCAGCATTCCCCACCAGATATGTGTTTGACGAGGACGAGTATGCCAGAATATCGAAACTCGCAAAGCTGGAGCTCGATGATGCGAAGGAGGACTTGGAGACTGCCCGGCAGGCCTTGAACAAGAGCAACGATGGTCAAGAAGCTGGTGGGGTGGAGATGGAGGAGGATGCCAATGAGTCGGATGACGAAGAGACCGGCGGAGTTGGACTCAATGGTGACGGTGATGACGACGATGATCTGAAAGAATATGACCTGGAGCACTATGACGATGAGCCGGACGCAGCAGATGCAGAAGAGGACGAAGCAGGACCCAACGACAGCATATTCGGCAACATTAAGGGGCTTGCATACCATACCGATAACAAGGACGATCCGTATATCACTCTAGCTGAGAATGGTGATCAATCCGACGACGATGAACGGGAGGAGCTGCAGATATTGCCAACAGACAACCTCATCCTAGCTGCAAGGATCGAAGATGACGTGGCACATCTCGAAACATATGTCTACGAAGATGAAGCGGACAATCTGTACGTTCATCACGATGTCATGTTGCCGGCGATACCTTTATGCGTGGAGTGGATCAATGCGAAGCCGAACCACGCAGGTGAGACTGGCAATTTTGTTGCAGTGGGTACAATGGATCCGGATGTTGAGATTTGGGACTTGGATGTGGTGGACGGCATGTACCCGGCTGCAGTCCTCGGACAGTCCTCACAAGCTGTTGCCGAGCCTCCTTCAGAACCCATTACCAAGAAGAAAAAGAAAAAGAAGAGCAAGAAGCCGAACGACTCGTACCACGTCGACTCTATCCTCGCTCTCGCCGCAAATCGACAGCATAGCAATCTGCTTGCCAGCAGCTCAGCTGACAAGACGATCAAGCTGTGGGATTTGAACACTTGCACGGCGGCACAAAGCTACGATCATCACACTGACAAAGTCTGCGCGCTATCATGGCACCCAACGCAAGCCTCTGTGCTGCTATCTGGATCTTACGACCGGACGATTGTTGCCGCAGACATGCGTGCCCCTGGCGCAGCGGTTTCAAGGTGGGGTGTCGAGAGCGACGTCGAGCAAGTGAGGTGGGATCCACACAACGAGCAGACCTTCTATGTCAGTACAGAGAACGGAATTTTGCACTGCTTTGACGCCAGACAGCTTCCTGCTTCACCCGAGCAGAGCAAAGCGACGTGGACATTGCAGGCACATGATCAGAGCTTGTCCACCTTCGCCATCAACCCTGTCGTGCCTGGGTTCATCGTAACAGGGTCGACAGATCGCACTGTCAAGCTGTGGAACATCGCCTCGGCAGGTGCGGGACCGAGCATGGTAGTTAGCAGGGATCTTGGTGTAGGAAAGGTGTTCTGCACGAACTTCGCACCGGACGTAGAGGTTGCATTTAGATTGTCTGTTGCGGGCAGTAAAGGTGCTGTGCAGATATGGGACACCAGCACGAACAAGGCTGTTAGGGAGGCCTTTGCGACCAAGGTGAAGATGCCTGAGCAGAGTGGTGATGCGAAGGAGAGGATGGTTGGCTTGGCGGCTGATACCGAGGAGGCTGATGAGGAGGAGGAAGCGAATGAGAACGGAGGGGCTGATGGTGGGTGGGAGGATATGGATGAGGATTGAGCTTTGCTGCACACGGCGTCCTCTGGGGAGCTGATTTCATGGTGGTAGGTACGAAAATGGCTACAAAAGTGGCTGTTTGGCTGCGGATCCCGAACCTCGCATGAAGGGCCATTCTTTTCGTTCTCAGATAATCATTTCCTGCAGCGGGCCGAAGTTGACACTGGATTTCGTGTATTTCAGCAACACAACTTCGACTGGCTACCCTCCAACAATACAACGGTCACGAGCATGGATATCGCCGCGCCAACATACTGCCACTTCCTGGAGCTGGCGCGTGAGCTTCGAAACATGATCTATGTCTACTTGACGAAGGACCACATGATTACCACCACCAACCATTATGCACCGCCAACCATCCCCATGGCTGATTTGCTCCAGGGCCCCTGCTTTAACCTGTTGCTCGTGAATCATCAGGTTCACTCTGAGTATCTCGAAAGCGTGGCTACTCGACTAGAACTCAAGATGACGTTATCCGGTTGGGTCAGGACCGCGCCACCGTTAAAGCTCCGATCTGATTTCAATCTCGCATTCCTCAAACACGTCCGGAAGGTTGAGATCACGATGTACTGGGTTGTGATGTTCCTCGACCATGGGGTGTACCGATGGGTTAAAGAGCACAGTTTAGAGCAACTGAAAGGCCAGGTCCAAATGTCGTGGACACCAACCGAAGGTACACCGCCATTGTTGCCATTTCCACGCGGCCACATCGCTGACTACTTCATTAGAGCTCCGTGAACTCGCCACGCAGTTTTTGTCGAACATACAGCCTGCAATTGCCGAAAATGCACAGGTCAAGATTGTTCTATTCTTCGGTGACTATCCCCATCTTGCCGTTGGGGATCCTGATAGCCCACTTCGACCTGACAACGCTGAAGATGCCGCGAAGCTGGCTTTGGCCTTTTGGCCATCAACGTTCTCGGCAATAACTCACGACACCTCGATCACATGGCCGAAAGCAGGGCGCCTGTCCGTGAGCTATGTTGCATATACATACCCAAGCAAGCCTGTCACATTCGCTGCCTTCGATCCAAGATTCGGGGTGAGGACGCTGCCGCGTCAAGTTCCTAATTTTCCGCTGCTTTGGTGGGAGCTGATCCCGACTGATGACCCAAAAAATCACCTTGGTTTCTTCCAAGTCTTATCAACAGACTATCGGGGTTAGGTACGAAAGCTTCGTCGGTCTACGTCGGCCTGTGCGCTCCTTCCTGAACAAATTGTGCTTTGCCGGCACGGGCTGAAGCCGCTCAGACTGAAGAAAACTGTCGCTCAACCTCACTGCTACTTCGTTCTCGCACATCGCAGATTCTCAACCATGGCCACATCAGCGCCCATGCGCTGCTGGTTCCTCGAAGTGCCCCGTGAGATCCGCGATATGGTCTTTTGCTACCTCACCAAAGACCACGATATCGCTGTTAAAAGTCTCCCCAGCGACGACAACACCCATGCTAACCACGAGGACGCCGGCGAGGAGGACGCTAATGAGCAAGACGAAGACGAGCATGTCTATATTCCGCCACTATACCGACTCCATGGAGGCCCAATCATCGACCTACTGCTCGTGAACAAGCAGATTTGTGCGGAATACCTGGAGAGCATCACTGGCCACATGACCTTCAGCACGTACATCTCAGAGCCACTCCTCCGGGACAAACCGCTGGGTCTCGCGCTAAGACCAGATCTCCAAATGCAGCTTCTGAAGCGTGTTCGTACGGTTCTCATCATGCTCAACTGGAGTCGCAACCTGCTACCCTCCGCATTCGATGATTGGGGATACCACTCTCTCGAGGAGATGAAGAAGCAGGAGGACCTAGCATCAACCCCCACAAAGGGTACGGGCACAAGTCTTTTTGCGAGAGCGGCTCAGTGCCCGGCTGACTGTTTTGTAGAGCTTCGGACGATCCTAACCTTTTTTTTTGGCCGACATTCGATCTGCATTGTCTGAGCAAGCCTCCGTCACTATTGTCGTGTGTCTCGACAAATGGTTTGATCCATCAGACCTACGACCTATCGTTGGGCCTCAGCTGGTCGAGTGGGAGACGAAGATGGCAGCCGCCTTTCATGAACCTACATTATCAGCTATGACGGATGACACTGCGATCGAATGGCCAAAGCTCGGCTCACTCTCGATCATATATTTCACGCACATGGCACCAAGTAGGACGCTCGATCGGGCAGAAGACCAACGCATGCTCGCGATGGAAGCCGGTGACCTAGACTTCGAACTTGAAACATCTCAAACTTCAGGTGCTGCCATCCCAAAGCTGATGTGGAGGCTGGTGTCAACAGAGGACTCACCACACTATCGTGGATATTCTCCAGAGTTCCTAGGCGAGTCCTGAGGTTCGAAGGGAGGAACGTGGTGTTGTCGCCGGGTTTATCTAGGAGAGGGTAAATGGTCATGAGAAGATGGAGTGCACAATCGTGCAGCTCGGAGGTTAGATTTGCCACTCTCGAAGTTATGGACCGCAATGTCAGCATGAGATCAGGCATTGCCGCACCATGTGCCCCGTTTGTGGTACGGGGTCGGGTCAAAAATGTAGTAAGTCTCAATGAGGTGAAGTCAGTTGTTTTCTCAAATGAAGAAAGGTTTCACTGCACGATTGTACCAGCAGGCAAGTGTGCACAAATTGACACCTGCTGTTCACACTTTTCAACAACTCGCTAAGCCCTTCACTTGCACTCATAATAGCAAGAGACGGGCATTTCTTTCGCACTCCCAAAATTTCGTCCGACTTCAACTCACTCAACTTGACATTTCAGACCTCTTCAACAATTAACAGCTGCTTCGATGCTATTGACGCAGGCTTTGTGCCGTCACGATCATACCACAGCTCACTACACCCTAAACGACCACTCAACTTCCAAGAACGATGAAGTGACGTTGCTCTTCAACCCGGAGCCACCTTTTCCACTCGAACACTCGACAACACCACTTCAATCTCGGAGACCCTCCTCCAACTTGCTCACACCACAACTCTTCCAGCGACCTCACTGGGCTAGTCTGCGACAAAATATCAGCTATAGCGCAAGGAATGATCCTCACGACACAGCCACCTCACTGCTATCTGCTTGAGCTCCCTCGCGAGATTCGCAACATGATGTATGGCTATCTCAAAACGAAATGCAACATCGGCAACCCAAACGTCGAGGACACCATAAGCCTCCACGGTTCGCCGATCCTCAGTCTTCTGCTAGTCAACCGCCAGATCCACGATGAGTACCTTGACACTGCTCTCGGTTCGGCAACACTGAGCGTGTACAAGGGTGACCATACCAAGCCCGACTTCCAGCCAAACTTCTCACCCAAGCTCCTCAAGAGAATCCGCTCCATCGATATCGATAGCTCTTGGGTCGCAGCATTCATGGTCGCGAAAGACGACGCGATGCAATGGGCAGCACAACTCCTGGAGCTCCCGACTCAGGGACCGGATAATCAGGTGTCAAGGATCCGGACACCCTCGAATGGTATGCTTTTCACGAATGTGTGCTCCTGCACTCCAATGGCTGACTACATATGTAGCATTGTACGAATGGATAACGAACTACCTCTCCAACATAGAGCCATTCTGCGCCGTCGATGCGCGGGTGACACTTAGATTTCGTTTGAACGGACGCCCCAATACCTCAGACCCAACTCCGACTTTAGGCGAAAAGCTGGCTAAAGGTAGCCCAGCGATCAAAGTGCTCGAGTCGTTCTTCCATATTCCGACAATGTCTGGTCTCGCAACCGATCAGTCTCTGTCGTGGCCAAAGCAAGGGCACCTCAAGGTGCAGTACCTTTTGAGCACGCCTCTGTGCTGCGCCGCCGATGGCCACTGGGACATGAAGGAGGACAAAGGTCCAATAGCGGAATGGGAACTCGTGCCAACACATGATGAGGTGAGTTTTCGTGGGTTCTTTCCAAAGTTCGTGGGCATCCTGGAGGTGGAGTAAGTTGTAGTCGCTGTGCAGGATCGCATCAAAGGTCAGACTTGGGGAGAGAGAGATGGTACTTGGGACAGTGATGCCACGGGCAAGAGAAAGGGACATGTGCACTGGGTGCAATTCGGAAGGCTCCTCAGCAATATTGGCTGATGTGCACAGTAGCTGTGGCTTGTAGCTTTGAGCATACTTGCAAACGTTCAGTCGAATTAACACCCACCGTGTGCAACAAGTTTGCCTCGATGTCAATCGCACGTGACAGCGCGTGAAGCTCTTCATCGGCACGTGGACCTTATCAGCAGGTGAGATACATTCACCTATTCCAAATGCTCACACTGGATACCATCGTGAGTCCTTAAGTCGAAAATTACACGATCTCCATCCATCAACATCATCGAAGACAACCAGTATGTCACAGGCAGCCTGTCACATCGTCCCGGCAAACAAAGTCAGCACAACCACGATGAGCGCCCCGAAGCCAGCTTCTTTGCTAGGCTGTGCACGCGAACTGCGCGACATGATCTATGCTCTTGCCGGCACGTGCTCGGTCATATGCAAAGGCGGAAGACAAATCGGTCGATTTCGATCGACCGTCACACTTAAGAACCTGCCCAGCTCCAGCCTCCTGTGCGTCAACCGCCAGATTGGCCACGAGTACCGAGAGTGCATAGGGAGTCTGACGCTGGATCTACTACTGGAGTCGACTCTGTCCCATGGAAATTCCTGCCAGCCTTACTCCCTACCTCAGTGCTTTCCGACGGACTGGATGAGGAAGATTGATGTTCTGAAGATCCGCCTCAACTGCAGCGCTATGGATCTCAGCAGACCCTCCTGGAGTGACGATCTGGTAGATAACAACGCTGTGCAGCAGGTGCGAGTGAGCGGCCACACACTATACCGGAACCTGGAGGGCCTCATCATCTCGGGATCGAAAAGTAGCCCACCCCCGAAGAACTCCGCGCCTAGTTGGACTATTTTTACTGACTTCTGAGCAAGGCAACGCTCGTTGTATCCGAGAGACTCATGACGAGACATTCGCATTCGAGATCCTGGCACCGGAACGCCGCGACTTCGTCATCGTGGTTGACGTTTCGGAACACCCGATGCCGGAAGATCTCGCGATGAGTCCGGTGGCGCGCCAGGAGGTGTTCGAAAATACCACGAGGTTGAGGAAAGCCTTCGAGCAGGTGCAGGACTGGGAGCTATCGTCTAAGCCGTCCTCGAGTCGTCCGGGGCCCAACTTACTCCAATTTGAATATGAGCTGCAACAGACAAGCAAGAATCATCCAGGTCGATGAGCAGCATGCTAGCAGCTAGGGTGTTGAGCGGGTACAGTCGGTGGAGATGATGACCATTGCTCCTGCTTGGGGGCCAGGGCCAGTGGTGGTGAAGGGTGAATCCACGCAAGGCAGCTTAGTGGGAATGACATGCTGAGCTCGACCTGAGTCTGGGAGAAGGAGCGGTGATTGCTGCGCAGAGTCAAAGCTATGCTATGGCCCGAATGATACGTACGTAGTACTCACGATCAAGACTCACCATGGCCGTGATTGTTGGTACATCGATTACCAGATCTCTGATCTCAAGTATTTCTTGTACCATCGACTTCCAAGCTCTTGACGTGGCGGCCACACAGCAACTCTCCGGCACCAAGCATTCTTGCCACCGCACACAGCATAGAAAGCACTCAAGCTCGATTTCAACCCGCTGTGATTTGGCTCGATGTGTGTATTCAATAGATACCGCTGCTCGAATGACCTTTGCTCCAACGAGTGGTTCCGCATCTATCGAACGTGCAACAACTTTTTGCCGCGGTCGGCTACCGACCCCGTTTGCACCTACATGACCGTCGCAGTAGGCTTGAATCAGTCAATAGAGTGTCTCGCATGTATGAGGGAAAGTCTTGCACGAAACGTTGCGGAGATCGACCGGGAGCGTAGGGAGCAAGGCTGACGACTTACTATTAACTCCGTATCTTGCGTCGTATTTCGCCCTGGACACATCGCGAACATCGATGGGCGAGACTGGGGACGACGCCCCTTCCAGAATGCGGCTGTCACAGGGGTGGTGATGCCGTTCCGTGGCTCATTTGTGTTTCCGGCATTGACTGTTGCGCACAACGGTAGTGCGACTTCATGAACTCGCTTTACCCTCACTTGCCGGTCAAGCAGCATGGTCTGGAAACTAGTATGTGTGTATTAGCTGTATTGATTGGACCTTGTCCCACCTGTGTAGCGAATAGTCTAAATTCCCAAGACGCTGCTGCCATATGTCATCTATGTCGTGATCACATTTTCGCCTTCGCAGCCTTCATCATGATATCCCTCGAGAGCCACTCCCCGTCTTTCTTGATCGGGGCCAACCGCCCTATCTTCAGAAGCCGCTCCATCATCTCTTCGTCCCCAAAGTGCGAGTTGTGTTCGTACTCCGGCTCCTCGCCATACGCCACTCGTGCGCAATCAACCATGATCCTGGCGGTCATGCCGAATACTCGATACCGCGGCTGGGCTAGCGCATCTCCAGCCATTGAGTAGAAGGACCTCGGTAGTGGCGGTTGAAGCGAGGAAGAAGATTTCGCCGAAGCACCATTGCTCTTCACAGCAGGTGTCTTGGAAGATGTGATATCTGTAGAGGCTTCTGGCGGAGGCCCCGAAGCTCCCTGGTAGTTGGCGAGGAAGACGGTGGAAGGCGAGACGGGCACGAAGAACTGGTGCATGCGCCATGCGCTCTCGTGCCAGCTGTGCCACGAACCTTTGTACCATTCGCCTGGTACGCTCGTTCGAGTCCCTGGGTCCAGATCTTTATCACGGAGGAAGTTGAAGAAGGGTGCTGTGAAAACAGCTGCCACCTCCCGAGCATCGAGTCTAGGGAGGATATCTCGCGCTGTATCCGGGTCACGATTTCGCTCTGATGGCGCTGGTCCTCGCAGGAAGGCAACACAGGGTCTGACACCGAGCTCTGTCATCGCCAGATTTGATGGCAGCTCTGTTAGGTGCTCTACGCTGTAACCCGGTGGAAGCCGATGATCGGACATTGGCAGACCGATCTCCTCGAAAGCTTCCCGGCGGGCGACTGTGAAGGGGTTTTCATTGAGAGAATCGGCTTTGCCTCCCGGCAGCGCTGCTTGTCCGGCATCTGCGAATCATCAGTATATGGCTCTCGACCAGCTGATATCTCAAATTAAATAGTGACTGGGACATTGTAAATAATGTAAACGTACAGCTTTTGAGACCAGCCGACCGTATAGTCAGAACCACACGCAGATCGCCACCACGATCAGCGAACAGCAGTATCAGGACCGCTGCCCGCCTCGTGAGGGGACATTTGTACCAGTTGGTGGGTGGCGAGCTGTAAGCACGGAGGTTTGCTATCGCTCTCTGTCGCGGTTGTCAGTACCAAACTGCATGTTGCAAGCCTGCCACGCAGCATGTAGGAGAACATACTTTGGAGGCTGGCGACAGATATGCCATCTCGACGCCATTGCATACACAATAGCCTGATCGAGCGCGTGAAGGACTCGATGGAGGTGAGGTCCACGCGCCTACGGGCCGAGGTTGGTCCTCGGTTAAGTTAATCTATCGAGCTGCAGCGAGTGGTGTGTCAAATTGGGGCCCAGACCTTGCCATGACATTCATCAGTCGCTTCCATGTGAACCACGCTCACTTTGCTCGGCATCCAGACGAGCCAGGCCAGATCGCGTGCAGCGCGCCCCAATCCAGAATTACACACTAGCGTGTCTAGTGATCATTGAAGCCGCCGTGCCGCCGCTGTTGCCCCTCTGTGCTTTAAACCCCATGAGTCGTCGCAGAGCTCGCGCCCAGAAAGCAACCAACGCCGTTAATTCTTCTGCCGCAAGGTTAGCCTTGTGCACTTTAGCCGTTGACTGGCCACGAGGGTGGCGATATACCGCTGGGACGACTGGAACGAGCAAGAGCACTTTGAGCTAATCTACTCTCGACCTGTATTCATCACGAATCGCTTTAGAACCTTCCGTACAGTAGCGACGATTCCTTGACGCAAGGTACATGAACGAAAGGATCTCGCGGGCCTCACTACCGCAGCGCTCGCCAACGTTCGCTAAGCATGTGCTCCCTATGGTGGCCTCAATGAGCTCGCTGGCGCGATCATGAGGTATAACATCTTCATCCGAGTAGCAGCCGGCAGAACGTCCCGTCGTCCCATCTTCTCATCTTCTCCGCGTCTGGGGATAATCTGGGATAAAATTGGGCCAAGTGGGTCGGCCATGTGGTGCATGCACCAATTGATTGATTGACTCTTGCTGGAACCGGTCCGGGCCCATCGATCCGTATCAGATATTGGCCTGATGTGCTTGATACCACACCCTGCTGTGCGGCTCGAGGTGCCATGTGCTTGCACATATATGATCCCTGGGATCCTCCCCTCCGTCTAACATCCTCCAGCACTCGTTACTCCTCTTCTTGCACCCATTGCTGTCGAACGTCCAGGGTGACGTTCACACATACTCAACAACGGTATCTCAACAGGCAAGAAGGATGCGGTGCACGAGGCCCAGGAGTCCGCTCCAGAAATCCCAAGGGTGTCATGGACCAAGTCACCGAACATGCGCAAGCTGTACTTCTACTGCATCATCCTCTGTGTCTGCTCCGCCACCACAGGTTACGATGGGTGAGTGACTGTCGACTACGACTGCGAGCAAGATGCCAGACTGACTGTGACAAGCTCGTTGATGAACACTTCGCAACTGCTCGTCTCATGGACGGACATCATGAACGACCCTCAGGGTGATACCCTCGGCCTGCTCACTGCAATGTACTCCATCGGTTCGATCGCGTCCCTGCCAATCGTCCCGTTCCTCAGTGATCGCTTCGGCCGCAAGACTCCTATCACCGCTGGATGCTTCATCATGATCATTGCTGCCGCAGTGCAGGCCTCTGCCATGGGACTCAAGCAATACGAGGCCGCCCGTTTCTTCATGGGTTTCGGCAACTCGATGGCTCAGCTCTCATGCCCGCTTCTCCTCACCGAGATTGCCCATCCTCAGCATCGTGCCAGGATTACCACAGTCTGCAACTGCCTCTGGAATCTCGGTGCCCTGATTTGTGGATGGTTGGCGTTTGGCACCTCGAACATCAACAACAACTGGTCGTGGAGAATTCCCACCCTTCTTCAGGGTATCTTCTCCGTCATCCAGTTGGCCTTCATCTGGTGGATTCCCGAGTAAGTTCCGTTCGGCCGTCAACCCCCATATTGATCGCTGCTAACCGTACTCCAGATCCGCGAGATGGTTGATCTCCAAGGACCGTGCTCCTGAGGCCCTTGCTATGCTGTCCAAGTTCCACGCCGACGGCAACGAGCACGATGCCACCGTTCAGTTCGAATACGCCGAAATCAAGGAGACCATCCGCCTCGAGTTCCTGCACCAGAAGAGCTCCTCCTACCTCGACTTCATCAAGACAAAGGGCAACCGATACCGTCTTGCCATCATCATCTCCCTTGGTCTCATCTCCCAGTGGTCTGGAAACGCGTTGGTCAGCTACTACGCCAGCATCATCTACGACGGCGCTACCATCACTGGTGAGACCGAGAAGCTCGGCCTGGACGCTGGCAACAAGGTCCTCTCCCTTATCATCTCCATCAGCTGTGCTTTCTTGGTTGATCGCATTGGCCGACGCCCACTCTTCCTTGCCGCGTAAGTCTTCACCACGCCCTCGTCGTGCCATTCGATTCTAACCCATCGCAGCACCGGCGGCATGTTGATCTTCCTCATCTGTGCCACCATCACTGGTCAACAATACACCGCCACTGATTAGGTCGCAATCGGATACGTCAACATCGTCTTCGTCTGGCTCCACGGTGTGGCCTACGCGCTTGCGTGGTCTGGCTTGCTTGTCGCCCACACTGTCGAGGTCCTGCCCTTCAAGCTACGCGCAAGGGTCTCTTCATCATGAATCTGGCTGTTCAGGTTGCGCTTACCATCAACAACTACGTCAACCCCATCCCCATCACCGAGGGTGGTGCATGGTACGGCCAAAACTGGAAGCTCTTCGCCGTCTACTCCGGCTGGGTCTTCCTGGAACTCATCTGGGTCTACTTCATGTACGTCGAGACTCGCGGCCCAACTCTCAAGGAGGTCGCCCGTATCTTCGACGGAGACATTGCCGAGGTCGGTGACGTTGATGTGAAGAACGCTCCTGGCCTCTCGAACCGCAACAACAGCGTCGACTACGACGATATTGAGCGCCACGTCCACCACGAGAAGTCGTAGGCGGGCCATGGTTGCCGCTCGGTCGTTCGTTCCTGTCGGACACCGAGTGTTCAGCCACCGTGCCACGCAACGCATCTCCGAGAAGCGTAGTACGAGACGATGCCACGACTACGACAATGGCGGCGGTGACTCGTCTGGCGACTCGTACATACCTAACCAAACCACCATCGACATACCACAACCCTCCGTCGCCCGGAAGCAGGAGGTTGAAGGTGATCGAACAACCAGCAGCGCAACGAGGTTTCTCTCGATCTCTTTGGGCTACGAGACGAGCTTGAAACCTCCTCAAGCATCTCTTGACACCGTCAATTCACCCTCCCGCTCTACAAATACCCAACCCCCCCACCCCCCACCGCCTCCAAATCACTCCTCAATCCCCACCCATCCATTCCCGCCCGCCCCAACACCTCCACGCGCCTCGCACTCCCCAGCTCCCAAATCCGCTTCACAACCTCCCCGTCCACGATCCCCCGCGCGCCTAGCCCTTCGCTCTCCGACGACAATCCCCCCGCCCGAGCTTCGCCAACGGCTCTGTAAGCGCGCGGATTCAACCCCGCAGCGTGCTCGAGAACTGAGGAGAGCTGTGTTTGTAATAAAGCGAGACGGCGGTACGTGCCCTCGTCCAGCGGGGTGACGAGGCCCACGGCGCCGGAGAGGGAGGTGAGGAGGACATGGTAGAGGGACGGGCGTAAGATCTGCGTTGTGTCGGCTTCCCCGTTTGCGTGGCCGTTTGGGACCGGCTGCGCGCCGACGGGTAGTAAACTCGACGGCAGCAAAGTGGTGCTAGTGGCGAACTGCCCCAAATGAAACGTACTCCGATGCAAGAGGCGGGTCCCGGAAAGGGACTTAGGGTTCTCAGGATCATACTGCAACACATGCAGATCCATCGCCGCGTCCACAACCAAAATGAACAAATCCCCGTCGAAAGGCAGGAATTCAGCGCTCACGACTTCCATCCGCGTACGGCTCTTGCCGAGTGTAGTAAGCTTGTAAGGTTCCTGCGTGAACCCCCCAAACCACAGCCCCTTCCACGCATCCGCTGCAAGCCACAACCCGCTGCCGGCGAGGTGCTTCAGAGAAGTGGTGTAGCATTGGGCGTCCAGAAACGCTACCGGGAGGCACGATCCGTCTTCTTTAAGCCCGCGGATCATGAGTTTCTGCCCCTGGCCCGTCCCAATCAGACCCCCGGGGAAAGATTCGACGACTGTGATGGCGCCGCGGGTTTCCTCGCGGGAGACGAGGCTGAGTTTGAGGCCGGTTTCTGCGCGGGCGGAGGGGTCGTGCGGGAAGCGGTGGGGGTCCGGGACGACGGAGAGGATCTCGAAGACACTGAGGGCGCCTTTGGCGGGGTGGTCTTCGCCGCGTTGGGTGGCCGTACCCACTACAATCCGTGATCGTACTTCGTGCGACTGTTCCGAAATTTCTAGCGGCATGATCTTGAGGGAGGTGATGGTTTCGAGGTAGGGCATTGGGTAGGAGTGGATCGTTTGGCGAGTTTTTGCTGAGAGGAGGTGGAGGGTGTATTGTGGGACTTGGGGGTGAAGGGAGGCTGTGAGGAGACGTTAGTTGACGAACACACTCGACGTCAGTCGCCGAAACAACATGTCTCGCGGCAAGAGATATCGCAAGAGAAGTGTGTAGGTATGTGTCCTTGATATAAAACGAAACCCACACCGAAGAAATCGCAGGCCACGTAGTTATGCAAGGAATGCAAAACATTCAATCTGGCATCAACTATAGACGTCGCTCCACGGAGGTGAAGGAGGCGGACGTATATGCTCGTGATGCATGGTATGGCAAGTGAAATCGAACGACCACGATGTCGGTCGTCGGTGGACCAGCGACAGGCCGGGACCAGCAGGTGCATCACGGTGCCGCCAACTGGTGCGAACGGCCGGCACAGCACCGCAGAAGGAAACAGGGGTGCAATGAGAAAGAACAACAAGAAAGCGCAAACGTACCTTCATCCCCCTTCCCCCTTCCCCCGTCCTCTTTCTCCCCCTCGGGCAAGAAATCGACGTCCCGACACGTAGCAACGACGTACATCCCCCTCCCCTCATGATAAGCGACCTCCCTCACCTCCTCCGCTGGGTGGCCGAGAGTCTGCTTGTGCACGCACCAGCCAGTGCTGAACTCTGCCTCCTCGGGCAGGGTGCATTCCTGTAGTTCACACGTGGCCGTTACCGGCTCCTCGCCAGACGATGAAGGAGAAGGAGACGGGGACGGGCGGAGCAAACCAAACCCCCTCTCGCGTCCAGGGAGATGGAGCGGGATCGTAGTTTTTACGTCTCGGGCGCGTAAGCTGAGCACTTTGGGTAGGGAAGTCGATTCCTTGAGGACAAAGCTCGGCGAGGCGCCTGGGATGAGCACGGCGCTGTAGCGTCCGAGGCGGAAATGGCGTAGGGGAGCTGGTGGCCCGTCGCCCTCTGAGCCTGAGTCGTCGAATTTGGGGATATAGTCGAGAGGGACTTTCCGGAATCGGAGAATCTCTTTCCACGATGAGGTTGCGGACCAAGGTTGGTAGAGTGTGAGATCGTCCATGGCGCTGCGGACGACTAGATATGGCTCTTTCACGTCTTCGGTGCCGATGTCTGTTAGTAGAAGCTCGGTTAGGGTCTCTTTGGCGCCCACGCGGCGTTGTTGTGCGCCGGCTTCTAGGACAGGGGGGAGATAGCGGAGAGTCGGAGCGTGGTAGAACTGCTGTAAGTCGGGGAGATTGAACATATGCAGTCCGCCTTCTTCTCCGAGCAAGCAGACGATCGTTTCGTTCGGGCAGAGCGAGCCGGTGTAAAGACATCCGCTAAGCCATTTGCGCTCTGTGATGGGGTCAGTGTTGTCTAGTGGCTCCATATCGCCACTCTTGTCGGCTTGGAGGACCATGACGCTGCTGTCGTCTCGCAGCACGAGCATGTAAGGGTCGCTGAAGGAGGCGTGGACGATATTGAGCTCAGCGTCGGTTTCGTCGTCGCTCATGGGGATGATCTGGCTGAGACTGAGGTCTGCAGCGGTGTAAATCCGGACCTCGCTTCGTCTGCACTGCACGATGCGTGTGCCGTTCAAGGTGGAGGCCATTTGGAGCGTCTCGCCGTCGTGCTCGAATTCCGTGCCAGTACGCTCGTTGTATCTCGAGCTGTCCTCGGACGCTGGATTGACATCGTAGATACGCGTCTGCTCGCCATCGAAGCAGAATAGCAAGGAGTCATGCTCGGCTTTCTTTGACTCGACTTTAGCAGCAGACTGAGTAGCATTCACACTCATACTCCAGACATTCTTAGCATCCTTGAAGACTTCCTCTTCGGTCCGCACAACAGTCGGCACGCTCTCCTTCCTAATCGTAGCGAGCCGGCTCCCCTTTCCTCTGCCTACACCAGCAACAAGCTCTAAGTCCTTCTTCGACGTCTGACTTCTCCCCAGACATATGTTGTTGATCGGTCCTAGCGATGCTAGCCGGTCTTGCAGTTCGAAAGTATAGCTTGCTGCTGCAGCAGAGCCAGCCGCTCCACTCGAAGACGTGCGTTTCGCAGGTTCGGGGGCGGTGGCGTAGAGGTCATCTTCGTCTAGACTCTCCGAGTCCTCGTCTTCTTCGACCGCGGCAGCTTGGTCAAGCATCTGGGCGTGTGAGCGCTTGCGGCTGAGTGATGATGACGACTTGGACCAGGAGATGAGGGATGAGTCGCCATCTTCACTTCCAACGAAGAAAGTATTGGTGTTGATAGGGGCGACAGCGGAGGGTGCTACCTCGACCGATGCGCCGCCGCTCTCCGCAGAAACACGAGTGACTTTCAGCCCACCGACGTTCCGGCCGAGTACTCTGAAGCTTAGAACAGCCATCGAGCCATCGTTGAGCACTATGAGCAAGTCGCCTGTCTTCGTATCAAGTTCTCCAATCTCACAGCCTTCGAGCTTCATGTTCAGATCAGACTGGTCGGTCATGGCGAGATTGCTAGCCAGCTTCGCGTACTCGTTGACTGCGACTGCGCTCATCTTGCCGCTCTGATCGACGTGGACGAGCTCATTGGTACCAACAAGAAGTGCACCGCCCACTGGTAGAGGTAGAGGCACGACTTTCCACAGGTCTGAAGGTAGCTTTTGCGCCGAGATCAGGTTCGTGGATGCTCGCTGGTCGAGATCTAGCGTGAAGACAGAGTATGACAAGATGTCCTTCCTCGCTTCGATCAAGGCCGCCGAGGGTTGCACTGGCGCAGATAGGATACCGAAAGTGGGCTCACGGTATTCGTGGAGGAAGGCGAGGTCAACAGGGTGTGTCAAGGCAGGGTCCAGAGTCGTCAACGGCAGGACAAAAGAGGACTTGTACGGCGTCTGCTTGCCCTCGTCCGCCGACACTTCATTCATGCCCGACTGTGTCCGCTTCAGAGGAGCAGAAGGCGGCGCATCGTCCATCTCCCCATCAAACCCATCTTCACCATCTTCAGCCAGCTCATCGCCCACCTGTCTAAAGGGCAATATGGCCAAATGTTTTGCTCCAAACTTCAGCGCCGCACATCTCGACGTCGGGTCCACCGTCAAGATGCTCTCACTCTCACTGAGACTCGGCCCAAAAGGCTCATTGATGACATTCTCGCCCTCGTAGTAGTGGATGCTGATGGTGCTTAAGCGGTAGTTGTCCGGGTCCCACTCCACCAAGCTGAGTTTGGCATCTTTGAACGCGATGAGGAGCGCATCTCCGCCGGACTTTGTGTTCTCGGCTTTGATGGCTGCGAGGGAGGTGACGGTGCCGGCGAGAGGGTATTCGCCGATGAGGACCAGCTTGGATTTAGATGATCGTTCACTGCCCTCCTCATTGTTCGTGACGGTACTTGATCGGAAGACCTGCAGCAGACATGTCTTGACCACGACGAGATTCCGCGAGTGGGCATTGAGGAAAGGGAGGGCGACGGCATGGGTGACGGCCGAGGGCGGGAGGAGCTGGGTGTAGCATTGCATCTTGATAGTCGCCTCATCAACACGTCCCAGTGTCCAGCTCTTGAATGCTTGTCAGAAGATGAGATCGGGTTCGGTAGCAGCACATGTCCCATTCACTTCTTTCGACATGTTCCTTCCTGTCTGGGTTTACGCGATTTCGCGCCGACGCCTTGCAGGGGTCGTTCCGCATCGTCATTGTCGATCGTCGAGCTTCAGCCACATCCAACTTCGAGCTTCCACTCCACCAACTCTGCTGCCTTCTTCTAGTCACCCTCGAGAAGAGATGTTGTGCTGGTAGGACATACGATCCACGGGGTTGATAGTGGTTCTGAAAGTGTTGACCAGAAATACTGGTGCACGTGGACGACCACTACTTCCAACCCCACCTCCACCGCCAACACCAACACCATCACGACCTACCCGAAACAACGACTGCCATGGCGCTCATCGCAACATCCCTAATATGGATGACCTACGCCATCTGCCTGGCCATCCTCTTCCTCATCTCGGGCATCTTCGTCTTCATCTACCAGAAGCCGTCGGAACGATCCATGGTCGTGACCGTCGTCTGCTTCATCACCATCCTCTGCCTCCTCGCAACCGTCCTGCTGCTGCCAGTCGACGTTGCCCTCACCTCCTCAACCACCGATCGAAAGCTAGGCAGGAAGAAGGACTGGGCAACACCGGACAAAGTCGACTCCATCCTACTCGACCTCAAAATCGTCTACTATCTGCTCTACAGCTTGGATGCTATACTATGCTTGCTGGTCGTACCCTTCACCTACTTCTGGTGTGAGGAGTATGACGAGGTCGCGGCAGAAGAAGGGACACAGACGCCTGGCAAACGAGTCTGGGGAGCGTTCAAGTACACCATCGGCTTCGTCCTTTTAATCCTCATCCTATTCTTAACCGGCTTCTTCG